>Ga0116227_10001938_pt1 | contig 47147 bp, 42 predicted proteins | sample S1TSphgellanicum_FD_89693 | JGI IMG/M metagenome (GOLD analysis project Ga0116227, IMG submission 89693) | Host-associated microbial communities from peat moss isolated from Minnesota, USA - S1T2_Fb - Sphagnum magellanicum MG | ecosystem: Host-associated > Plants > Peat moss > Unclassified... | reverse complement strand
CTCATTTACCTTTCTTCCTTGCCATCTTTGGGGAGTTTTTTTAAACCTTTTTCCCCCCCCCCCCCCCTTGTTAAATTGGCAATGAGCAAAAACAACATGACTCCCTTCCGAAGACATTGGTGAAATCACACCTAATGTGCATTGCACACAAGCACAAAAGATGTGGGCAAATCAATCATCACACCCCCAATAATTGATTTGTTGGCATTCGGAAGGGTGGTCCATTTCCAGCTGCAAAATGTGAAAAACACTCTTGTTGTCAAATAAAAACCCTGAACCCTAAATTCACACATATTGAGGCCATTTGATCAAACACACACATTTATATGTTAAAATGGTTCTCAATTGCTTATAGAAATTTGTAGTTGTGATTGGTTGTGTCTAAGACCATTTTCAAGGAAAACAACTTTGACTAAACATGCAGGTATAGTACCTGAAAGTGCGACATAAAAATTGCAAATGAGTAAAAATTGGGTTATTTAGATCCCGATCCAAAAAAAATTGCTTCATTCTTAGAGTCTGCAATAAAAATGATGTCACTCAAAAAATCCTTATTCTAGTAGAAAATTAGCAAAAAACTATTCCTTCCCTGATAACAACTACCCCGGTACATTACAGATCGGTAGTATTAGTTCTTGGTTGAATGAGGTTGATGATCATTAACTTATCAACAAAATTCAATAAAAATCAAGAATTAAAATTTGAAGTACAAGTGCAATGAGAGACACAATTTTTCACATTCTCAATTCTCACGAGGGATGGTTATGTCCAGTAACCAGCTCGAGCACACACTGGTCACAGTGAGTAGTCTTGGCACTCATGCGCCTTGACTATCCATGGTACCCTGTACACTCTAGCCAGTTACCTAGTCCAAAATACAATACTCTGTTACAACATGTACTCAACAACACAGGCCACACTAGCGTCAATTAAAAACAAAAAGAAAAAGCTTTGAATTGACAACTTGTACATATTATCATGATTTTAAAGAAAGAAGCTGGAGAAAAGCACAAGCAAGCAAGCAACGAGTTGCTGTATGATGATGGGATTAGGGTCTTTGGAAAAGAGATAATGCAAAAAAAAATCAGCATCACTTCTGCACAGCAGCTCAACATCTTGCCTGCTGGAACTTTGCACAGTTGCTACAATGATTCAAATGTCTCCAGCATGCATAGACAGTCTTGGAATGGGTGACTATTAAAATTTGAATCCTAAGCAAGTCTGGCAAAAATATTGAGTCTGCCAAAATGATCACAGGGTAAATAAGGGGGTTTACCTGTGTTGCTCATGCACCGGGAGTCTCTGCATTCTGCTGCCACTGTTGCTGTTTGATGAACAGCTTAACATCTGGATCAGGCACCAATATGCCCACTTATTCGTGCCATGATCATGTGAGGTCTACCCTACACCAAACAGGTGCCCTTTGTCACTGTTGTTACTTTGATTCTCTCATTTTTCACAATAGTACATGAGGCACACAAACATGTTGAATTTCCATTGAGCTCTCCTTCGTATTTAGGGAAAAATTTCTAGGTCAAGGATGGTAAGGTTTTCTCCAGTCTATTGTTACAACAAGAACTGCACAAAATTCACTAGTATCACCTCCTTCCACAACCTCTAAAAGCATGAACAATGCTAGGTAAAAACAGTACATGAGACATGCAAACACATTGAATGTCCGTTGAGCTCTTCTGCACATTCAGGGCAATTTCTAGGTCAAGGGTGTTAGGTTTTCCAGTCGATTGTTGCAAACAAGAACTGCCCCATAGTTCACAAGTATCACACTTCTCAGCAACCTCTGAAAGCATGAAAAAAAGCAAGATAAAAAGAAACCATCAAGATACAGCAGCTATACCATCAGCAGAAGAAGGTGCAAATGAGTCCCTGTTCCTAGCTGCAAACACAATGCACCTTATGTGAATGCTTTATGGATAATAGACTTGGATGCAAGCACCTTGAAGAACAGTGAGAACTAGAGCTTGTAGAAACCACAGTAATAAGAAGTTTGATCTTGTTACATGATCTCCATGAGTAGAGAGAGCATTCCCACCACACTAGACTTGTTGCCTCTGAAAGAAAAGAGAAGGGAAAAGTCATCGTTTGTTGCTGTTGAGAATGGGAATTCTGAAGGGTTTATGCCTAAAACCTAAACCTGGGAATTCTGAAGCAGGCACATCTGATATAGTCCAGGGTGTACTTCAACCTCTCGGAGTCTGCCGAAGAATTTGTCTGGTACAACTGCGATAGAAGGGCACCCGCATGAGCTCTTCCGGTTGGAATTGTGTTGGAGTGACCCTCCAACACAATTCCAATCAAATACCAGTCAAATGTCCACCAATGTAGGTCAAATAAAAACTCGCTACAAAAATATCAGATACCAGATCGAAGAATAAAGAACGCACCCGAAAAACAAAGCTCCACTGATGAATCTAAACACGAATTCACGAACTCTATCGTCACCACACCAGAACTGTGCTCGCAAGCACCACAGCTGGTTCTGCTGCACAGAACCCTCTCCCCTTCTCCCGACCGACACCCTCGTGGATGAATATCATCCATATATGTCGTGCATTCATCCGCGCCGCCATGTATTCGCTTTAATAAAGTTTCCGCAATCTGCGGGTCAATTGAACGCGGAAGGTAGGTATAAGTCAGTGGACGTGGAAACGTGGGAACAAGGTTGGGAGCCAATGATAACGTCGTGAACTCGAGGACGGTGACCGCAAGGGAACTCGCTCGGGGAACTCAATGTACCCAATTGCGAACTTGAAGAACTACGGGGAACTGAGATGAGAACCGGGGATCAGATTCTCGAAAGGTCAAGCGGATTATACCAGAATCTCAGGGGCACGCAATCTCGAACTTCGAGAACAGATTTGGGAACGAGTGGGCACACGGACGGGAAGAAAGAGAAAAGAAGAGAAGAGAAGAAAAGAAGAAGATGATGGCGGCGGCGCTCCTGCACTGAAGTTTTGTCGCTGCGTAACGACAGGTAAGATCTTTTGCTCTGTCGCTTCTCTTGCATTCTTGGCTGCTTTTCGGAAGTCAGGGACACGAGAAAAGAGATCTCCTAATGATTCTGCGAATTTTGATGTCTGGATGGCCGCTTTTGGTGCTTCCTAATGTTTGTTGTAGCCGGATTTGGGCAAGGAACTTGGAGTTGTGAAATAGGGTTGCAAGGTTTCTGAATACATGCATGAGGAGGCCGCAACTAACTTCATTGTTTCTTTTTTCTTCTTTTTTCTTTTTTGGTGCAGTCTATCGAGCGGACAAGGTTCCTATTGGCAGCGCTGGAATAGGTCAAATTTGTAGAACAGCGTATCAGAATAATTGCTCCTTAAACGACGGAAGAAGGCGTTGCAACGTCGATCTGCGGTTGTGCTGCTGGTAGTCTGTCTGTAGCTCTCTCGTTAGGGCAAGGCTCTTGCGTCGAAAACAAACAAGGCTTGGTGGAGGACGACACAGAGACTACACAAGATGGGAGGAGGATTTAGGGTTCTTCACCTCGTGAGGCCGTTTCTATCATTTTTGCCGGAGGTTCAATCGGCAGATAGGAAGGTCCCTTTCAGAGAGAAAGTGATGTACACTGTAGTTTCCCTTTTTATCTTCTTGGTTTGCAGTCAGCTGCCACTGTATGGTATCCACTCTGCCACTGGATCCGATCCTTTCTACTGGATGCGAGTGATTCTTGCATCCAATCGAGGCACAGTCATGGAGCTCGGAATTACTCCCATCGTTACATCAGGGCTTGTGATGCAGCTCCTTGCTGGATCTAAGCTCATTGAGGTTGACAACAGTGTCCGGGAGGACCGAGCCCTTTTGTAAGCATCTGTTTCACATTCCAGTCTGTGTTTCTTCAAGGATCTCCCCCATTGCTTGAAGGTGGCTGTCCTCTCATCGGTCTAGAATGCATAGCACAACTCTTTTGAATACACAACTATAATAGAAGGAAGGTATAACCACATACCTTTGTTTGCCCTGCTAAATGAACAACCTGCATGAGAAATGTCTGCCATGTGGTGCTCTGCTGACTGTAACTGCTGATGGGTTTTTGGCAGGAATGGTGCTCAGAAGTTGCTGGGTGTGTTGATCACAATTGGGGAGGCAGTGGCATATGTGTTGTCAGGCATGTATGGAGACGTGCGAGACTTGGGAGCTGGCAATGCCATTCTCATCATTGTGCAGCTATTTTTTGCTGGAATCATAGTGATTTGTCTGGACGAGTTGTTGCAGAAGGGTTATGGCCTTGGCTCTGGCATTTCACTCTTCATTGCCACCAATATTTGGTATGTTGAAAGTGCCTATCTTTGTGTGAAGTTGTTTCTTTGGAGGCTTCAGGAGCAGATTAAATAGGATTTTAGTTTAGAGAATATTTACTCATCAAATATAAATTGTTTGTTGACAGTGAGAACATCATCTGGAAGGCTTTCAGCCCTACTACCATCAACAGTGGGCGTGGTGCAGAATTTGAGGGTGCTGTCATTGCCCTCTTCCATCTTCTGATTACAAGGACTGACAAGGTCCGTGCCTTGAAAGAGGCATTTTATCGACAAAACCTGCCAAATGTGACCAACCTGTTGGCCACTGTGTTGGTATTTTTAATTGTTATCTACTTCCAAGGATTTCGAGTGGTTCTCCCCGTTCGATCAAAAAGTGCTCGTGGGCAGCAGGGATCATACCCTATTAAGCTGTTCTATACCTCCAACATGCCTATCATTCTTCAGAGTGCTCTTGTTTCCAACCTCTACTTCATCTCACAGGTTCTTCACCTTGGACTTTTTTTCTTCTAACAAAGATATGTGATGAAGAGGATAATTCCATTACAGAGTGACTGTACAGACTAGAAAATGGAAAAATAGATTACTCAGAGAGTGCTGCAATCATTTGAGGCTTGGAATGTCCCACGGGCTTGAGAAAAAAACTTGTCTATTCACCTGGAGAGGATGAGGATAAACAAGCAGTTCTGCTGTACTGACTAGAATTGGAACATCTATCAATGAATTCACACTAGACTACTAGGTTTGTCAAAAAGAGTTTTATGGTAACAATGTTATGAGGGTTGTGGGGTTACTGGAATGAGCTTCTGTCCATGAAAACAAGAGCAAACTCCAATGAGTTGGAAAAGAGGATCTGTTGAGGTGTTTTCTATTAAGTAACTGGGTATTGAAGCTCCTTTGGCTTACTCCCATTCTATTGCATATGTTTTGGGGGTTGCAGTTGTTGTACAAGAGATACAGTAGCAACTTTATTGTGAACCTTCTTGGCAAGTGGAAGGAGTCAGAATATTCACAAAGTGGTCAGCTCATTCCTGTTGGTGGCCTTGTGTACTACATTACCCCCCCTGCCAGGTAATGCACAGCTCAGAAAGTAATTTCCTGCTTTCATCTCAGGACTTCGGGATTTGTGGACATTGACCAAGTTTCTACACATCTATCCATTACATTAGGTGGCCTCCTTGCCTACTCTATATGTGGATGTATATGTGGACAAATCTTATGTTGCAACAATATCTTTTTCTTGTTGAGCTATTTCTTACTAGAGCCTATATATGTCCTTGATGGCATGTCCATGTTGTGGGTCCAAACATCCAAATCTTCAACCTTGTTAAGGATACTACCAAAGGAACATCCATGCACTGATTCTCCTCATGTGGTTGAATGCACAGTTTTGGAGACATTGCTGCCAACCCCTTCCATGCCCTCTTTTATTTGACATTCATGCTCACAGCGTGTGCTCTCTTCTCCAAGACCTGGATTGAAGTTTCTGGATCGTCAGCACGTGATGTTGCCAGGCAGCTCAAGGTATTGGTCTTTAAAAAGTTAATGTGACTGGAATAAAATGTGTAGTATGTCATTGAACAGACATATGAGCAAGGAAGCAGAGATGGTCATGCTTGAGTTTTGCTAGTTTCATGCTTGTCCAGTTGTACATGGCCCAGTTGCTTGTACCCTTATTCCATCTGTTTGTGCTGCACAACAGGAGCAACAAATGGTGATGCCAGGACATCGTGAATCCAACTTACAGAAGGAGCTGAACCGCTACATTCCAACTGCTGCGGCCTTTGGTGGAATGTGCATTGGAGCCCTTACTGTTGTGGCTGATTTCATGGGTGCAATTGGATCAGGCACAGGAATTCTACTGGCTGTCACCATAATCTACCAATACTTTGAGACCTTCGATAAGGAACGGGCCAGTGAGCTTGGCCTCTTTGGCTTCTAAGATTCCCCTTCTGTCTTGGGATGCTGTTCCTTCAGCTCCTCATAGCATTTGCACAGTTTGGTTTGCTGTAGGTCACATGTACTGTACTGTATTTCTGACACAGAGGGCCTTCCAGAGATGCAAGCAAAATATCTGGGAGTAGCATGGATTAGGTGTACTTCTGATTTGCTGAGGCTATGCAGGGTTGTTGTATGCAGCCAACACTACACAAATGGTCAAATTTTGCATTGAGACCGGTTACTTCAAATCTGAATTCCTGAAGTTTAAAAGTTGCTTTCTGGTTTTTGTTTAGGTTTTAAGAGTTTTCTGCTGCTGTTCTCTGTTGGATTTTCAGTTTATTATAGATCATTTCCCAGCAGATTTGGAACATTGTCAGTGACTCCAACATTCTTGGTGGTTATTGTGATGTGGATTAAGGAACAAGGCCACTTTACTTTTCAAATTTTTTGGGGTTCCTGGTCTAAGTAGATTCCAGGCTATTTAGCATGGAAGGCAATGAAGTTTTAGTTTTGCTGGATCTGATAGAATGGTTATCCTCAATCTGCTATTGTGGAGATTTCTCTGCAATCTAAAAAGGTATCTTCAAATGATGTGGTGAAGTTTTCTCTGCAATCCCATAGATATGGTTTTGTGAAAAAATTCAGTGATGAAATGGCCTGTTGTTTTCCATATTTGCAAGCCAGTATGTGACTAGAAATTACAGTCCACCTTTATAAGCATAATTTTCACAAATGATTGATTTGCGACCTTTCTCACAAAAGAATGAAACTGAATGAATGGAAAAATACACCCACTATATAAAAACACTTGCTTATGGTATTCACTCCCAGAGTTTGCAATCAAGTAGACTTGAGTTTTGATGATGCAGTCTTGCACGACAAATCCTGTCTTTACTGAAAAGTGAGGTGGATAGGGAGGAGGGCAGTCTAGTAATTCATCATCATTTTGCAAGGTTGTTAAAGCTTCCAAAGGCTCCATGAACTTTCCATCAAAAGTTGTTGATGATTTGGCATAGAAGATGGACACAGGCAGTTCAAAGACAAGTGCTAGTTTGTATGCTTGCCACACATACTTCATTGCCTCAAGAAAGTTCTTGACAAGGTTGTCTGACCAATCATTCAACCAGTGCAATCATCATGAATGACTTGAAATTTTCTGTGACAAAACATATGGAAGCTGCGGAAGTAAACATTGGCATCTGGGTCAATTGCATCAATAGGACTCAGCAGTGACAGTTGCTGGTATTCCTTCCAAGATGATGCTTGTTTTGCTGCTGCTTGTTGTGCCTCTTGTATCCTCCTCTCAGATGCATCCTGCTACACACTTAAGGTTGCCTTGCCAAAGTCTTGGAAAACCACTTTGTTTAACCAAGCTTCAATCCCATACTTGGAATGCCAATGCTTTGCAAATGTGGTATGAGGTATAAGCCTGGCAACAAGACCAGTCATTGCTTCCGTCCTTTTGTTTGCCATGAGACCTGCTGCTGCAATTCTAGTTTCAGCGACTTTCATGAGGCTTGCACAGAAGTTGAGAAAGTAGACTCTCTCCACTTGTACTATTTCTTCAAATAGAGCTGCAATGGGCCAACACCAAATAGCTTTGTAAGAAGGTGGGTTTACAGGAACACTATTCTCCTTTGTAAGGCCCATGTCCCAGTTCACTCTTATTATTGGAACAGATTTTGTCCTCTGGGTTTAATAAGGCCGGCTGGATGCATGACTGGTAGCAGCTCCTCCTGACCATTTATTCTGCCCCATCAGAGAAGCTCCATTCCTTCTTTGATCATAACAGAATAGATCACTGCTCTCAGACAAAGGAACACACCTTGAGCTTCTTGATATCAATGCATCATCATATCCTTCACCCACTGCAATCCCAACCTGTTAATCTCGTGGCACATCTCTTGTAGACCAGCGTGCATCTTTCTTCATCTCTTTCATTTCTTGCTTCATGAACTATGTAGATTGGTGGAGACATTTGATGGCACCTTAATGTGCATGGCCCACTAGGCAACAACAACCATGGAGATCCAAGGTGATTGTAGAAAGGGCTGACCACTACGGATGCGGTCATTGGAATTTGGTTCATTGGAATTTGGTTCAATATATCGTCATAGAAGGGTAATCTATGACATTGTCATGGGACCCATGTGCCACTTCACAAATCAGCACAAAGTTCTAGACCTAAATCTTGGACCTTCTCCCACCTTAAAATAAAATGCCTCGCCTCACAAAATGCCTTGTGAGAGATACTTATACATTTCGTCACCTTGGATGTCACACCTCATAAACATTGACACGCATGAGACCAAAACCTTATGTTTCAAATAATGATGTGGACCTAGTTCAAGATGGCCCTTTCAACTAGCAAAGGGTTGATGAAGATTTTGTGATGTTTGAAAGGTTTTGCTTGAGTCTTTGCATGTTGTTCATCTCTCAAACTTAAGTATTCATTCTCTTGAATATGGATGTCTAAGGTCTTTTCAAAAAGGTGAACTCCCCCATGAAGGTTAGAAGGGAGAGAAAGTAAGCTCTTTGTGTTGGTGGGGCAATTTTACATTTAGCTTATTGACAAGGTTTTTTTTTTTTCCCTCTTTCTTCTCTTCTCATATCAAAAGTTCTACATACTATAATGAATTTCTCAACATACTTGAGCATACTATATGTTTATCTAGTTTTCTTAACATGGGCAACTAATTAACAATTAAAACTTGTGCAAGTACTTGCAATTCTTGCACATGGTGTAGAATTAGATGCAATTTATCATCCAACCAAGACAAAATAACACACACACACACAATGGGATTGAGCACCACATGTAAATGAAATTTTGTGCCCAAAAGAGCCATAATAGTTAGTTGACCAAAATCACTCTTCCTTTCAAAAAGCATGAAAATGGAATCTATATATATATATGATTTATTTATTTATTTATAAAAAATCCTCAATTTTCTATATACACACTTCCATTTAGGCCTAGCAACAAAATTAAATTATTCTCAAACCCATGATCACATGGAGGAGATTTCATATGGTAAGCTATTTTGTGGGGATGGATACTTGTGGCCCCCCATGTCCATTAAATGTTGGGTCATGGGCATGAGTGAACCTCAATCCACGGGTATATCCAAAGGCATATCCCTCTATGGTGTGCATTTGGGTTGTCCATGTGCTCCCCCAAGGACATGCCTTTGGATATATATTGACCAGGGTGCACCATCATCCAAAAAAAAAAATTTAATCTATCATGAGGTCTACCTTGTACTAAAAGGGCGTTTTGATTATTGACCTCCGTGGGCCTGCATTAAAAAACATTTTTTAAATTAAAAACCCTAATGAAGCTCTAATTAAAATCCATTTAATTAAAAGCCCTAATGAAGCTCTAATTAAAATCCACTTAACTAAAAACCCTAATTGAGCCTTAATTAATTAAAAACCATTTGATCAAAAACCCTAATTAAAAACCATTTTTATTTACTGACCATAGAGATTCGTGACGTGGCCTCCCCGCGTGGGAAAGAAAAGATGCCTTACTTAATACAAAATACAGACTAACTGGATCAGAATGGGTAGCAAGTGTAACCAACCCAGAATAGACACGTGGCGAATTTATCTACACCGCAGCCGGGAAAATATAAGGTAGGTGTGCAGTTGCCTATTTTTACTCCCCAATTTTGGGGGAAAAATATTTTAAAGAACTTCCGTAGAAACTCCCCCTTCACAATATTCGCGGTCAGAAAGTGCATGTACGTGGCGTTCCTGCACTAAAAAGAAAAGCGTCCCCTAGGAACTAACGCATTCTGCACCTCTAGAGGCGCCCCTTTCTCTGGCGTAAAGACTTGCTAGGGATGATTCTGGTTTTAATGCGGCTTTCTTCTAGGGCTTCGTCTTGATCTGGCGAAAACTGGGCATGTCCTTCAGAATCGGTACTTTTGCCTCCGAGAAGGGGCTGAATTCTGCCATCTACGATGCCCTGGAAACCGGCAGAATCTGCCCTCACAACCCGTTTCGCCAACTCCACGACAAAAGCATAGGAAATGCGTTGCAGAATGAGAAGCTCTTCTCGTGTGTGTGTTGTTGCGTCGCTGCTCGGAGAATTTTCGGAAGCAATTTGTGAAGGAATTTCGGAGCGCCAGAGAGGATCGAGAAATCGGGCTTGCAGTTTACTATGTGATCACTAAGCACACAGGATTAAGGGGATTTATTTTTTTGGTGTGTGTGTGTGTGTCGGGGGATTAAGAGATTTGGACTCACGCGGCCGGGGAGGAGGTGATAAAACTATGGCAGAAGAGACGAACCATCAAGACATTACATCAGGCGTGGAATCAATCGGACTTTCCGATGATGCTGGCAAAAACCTGAAGCTGAATCAAGCCACATTCTTCCACTGCGTGCAAGAAAGCAACGTCAACGCGCTTCAGGTGATTCTTAAGCATCGCAAGATCGACGTCAATGCCTACAACGATGAGGTAAAGAATTCGGATTCTCAACATCACTCTTGCGTTTTCTTTTTTCTTTTTATTTTCCTAGGGGATTTCGACTCTGTTATGTTGCGTTTGTATGACATCATCATTCCCTTCCTGAATTTTCCTGTTCTAAGAAACACTAGGGCCGTGTATCCTTGCGAAGACATCCGGATTCATTCTCCTGTTTGAAGAATCCTAGACCTAGCATTCTGTGAACGTTCGGATTATTTTCAGCCTCCACCGATTTCGGTTTGCACGTATTTGCATGTGTTTGATGTGTAATATGATGTAAACATGTGCATACCGATGAAACCCTGCCATAGCTAAGCTTAGGTATAACTGGTACTCTCTCTCCATGCTCTCGTCGACGTAGGCAACAAAGAACGATTTTGTTCCACATAGAGTATTATTACCTCAGACCAGACAACATCGTTTGAAACAAGTCTAGTGTCATCTACCTCTCATCTCAGAGCATGAAATCCTCTACAGAGTACTAAAGCAGAGATATTTCTCAATTCTTGAATGTGTTGCAAAACAAAAGACCTACAGCTTCATGCTAATATCTTTACTAATACTCTATGTAACAGATCACTCAACTGGTCTGATTATGGAACCTTCTGATGTCATCTCGATGCTGTCAACTGTGGTCATGGTTGACAACAGTAGTTTGATCCAACTTCATTGATTTCAGATGAGGAGAATATTGTCACAGCTGTAGAAAACAAGTTCAGTCTAGGCGCTGTTCTTTAAGAGGACAGTGATGTAGCTAATCAGTCCAAGTGAAATGAAATAGAGGCAGAGATTGCTGGTCACATGAGTACGAGAGAATGGTGGTTTGACCTAACTTGATATGTTGAAGAGATTCTTATGAAACCAAGTTCTGCCTAGGTCTTGACAAATTCTTGCCTCATGGGTGTGATCTTCTAAGAAGAGACAGTGCTTATTTGGTCTGAGTGAAATTATGGAAGGAAGGTGGAGGTTGATGACAGTTCTGATCTACTGCAGGGTGTGACAGCGCTGCATTTGGCAGTGTACAAGTATGAGAACAGCCGAAGTTTGGAGATAACAAGGATATTGCTTGATTATGGTGCTGATGTGTGCATAAAAGCAGCAGTTCCACCATCAGCGCAGAAGATCTCAATCATCCGCAAAGACAAGAAGTCACCACATGGAGAGATTCTGCTGGAAACAAAAAGAATTAGTCTTGGCCAAAAGACTCCACTGCTCATAGCTTTGGAGTTGAAATCATCTCTCTATCTACGGGGTATTTTGACAACCATGCCATTTCCTGCAATATATGCATCTAGTCCCAATTTTGAGAATGCTGAAAACCAGTTGATTGGAGCACATTCAGCAGATTCCCTCAGGAATCAAGGGCTGAATGGATCTCTGATGCGGGTCGTCATTGGAAGCATTGATTTTACCTATTTACTTTTTGGAAGCAGATAGCATATACTAATCAGATTATGTGGATGATTTGATTAGATTGTTGCTGAATTCTTTTTTCCAGGCAGTTATCTGTCTTACTGGATAGCCGGGCATTTGTTAACTGTCTTATTTGTGTTGTTCTGAATGGTTTGAGCTTCTTACATGGGAACAGGGTGGGAGTATCGTCATTGGGATGACATGCTTAAGCTGCTGGCTGGAGCAACCATTGGTCACTATGGTGAGGTGAAAGAATCCACCTCAGCAAGCCCACTGGCTATTGTCCAGCACAATTGGGCCAAGGTTTTTGAAAGTGGGAAGCATGAGTTGGTTGAAGTCTGGGCAGAGGGTAAAAGCATTGAGGTGCTCAAGCTCCTACTATCTGGGGCATCGAAGGTGTACATCTCTTGCTCATGTTTCTTATGTAGCCAATACTGTTTTGCATTGAAAATGGGGTGTTCACACTTTGTCTCTCTGGGTGAATCTTGGTAGATCTTGAATTGCTTGCCTCTGTTAGCTAATTCAGCATGGAGAGTTTGCTTCGACATGTACTTCTTATGCACAACTGATGATAGAGTCTTGTTTTGCAAATGATATTTTATGTTTGGGGACCGACCTCATATCAAGGAGCTACACCTTAGTGGGCAGGTCTAGGCTGTTTCTTATTGCTGAAAACTGTCACTACAAATTATTTTGTTCATATCAGCAAAGCTTCAGTTGTCCCAAGTGAGACATGGCTCATGTTGACTTGGGATCTAGGTATCTGAAGGTATAGTGGATTATGTACAGGTCCTGAGTTTGAATCTGGAGGCTGCAGCATTATCATATTCCAGTAGGTTGGATCTCAATGAAGCATCCTTTAATGTGGTGAACGCAATGGTTGCCTTTCTTTACACTGGTGAGGTTGACCATCACTTCATGGAGCAGAGAGGTCTTGATCTTCTACTTGCAGCCCACAGGGTGAGAATTTGCCCCTTCTCTTCAGATGTACCTCAGGGCAGCAGTGTTCTACTATCTGTCATAATCAAGTCACAAATTTTGACATTGCTAACATTTTGGGTTGTCTTGCTCTCTCATTCCTGCATTGATATGTGAAAGAATTTCGTAGTGTCAGTTTGATTGAAATAAGTTGAGAATGAAATACTTAGTTTAGTGTACCATGAGTAAGTTGGCCTATTGTGCTTCCAGAGCACTATTTGTATGCAACCAACATAGTACAAAATGCAAGTGCTGATCCTCTAATGTTGGTGGATGTTGCAGTATGGCATAACGAGCTTGGTATCGCTTTGTGAGCACTCAATCCATGCTACACAAGGTAATGCAAAAACACAGAACTGATCCTTTGTCGTCAATTTTTTGCTTATGTGCGTTTGGAAGCCTGAATCTGTGTGCCTGCGATTGGATGTTCCTTCAGATAATTGGATAAAGCTACTGTCAGTGGCCTTGGAGTGCAACTCAGATAGTCTTGCACTTAAGTGTGCAAAATCAATTAAGGCAGTGATGGACAAGCGACATGAATATTCCCATGTTCTCAAGAAAAGCTTCTCAGATGCCCAATCCAACCCAGACCAGCAGCTATTTTTGAACTCGTAATTGGATTATATGGTTCCTTTGTGCAACTATGAATCAATTGTTCCTATATGTATGTCAATGTTGCTAATGAAAAACAAAGACGTCTAAGTCTCTGTCCTGTGGTTAATAAAAATCTTACAAGTATGGATGATCAAAACTGCAATGTGAGTTGAGGTGTGCAGAGCAAAAGGTTTGCTGCACATACGTAGCATGGACATCTGAACTGTTGAGAGCAACAGGCATACTGTAAGTTTCATGCACTCCAGCTTGATGGTCCACATCCTTGAACTTGGTTGAGATGTTAGTTGCTAAAAATCTTGTGAGAAATTTACTGAAGCAATTTGTAAATATCATGTACTTATTATGCCAACCCCACTGCTACAACATGATGTAAATTGGAAAATGCTTTCATAGATGTGCAATTGAGATTACTTGTATAAGGATTGAAAGGAGAGGACCTCTATAGAGCTTAGGCAACATAAGCCTTGTCAGCAAAAACTTTGCAAAAATTTGTCAACTTGTTTGGGAGTACCTAGGTAAAGAATATTTTTTGATAGATGGAGAAATAAGCCTCCTTCGTGTTAATTGTGGTACCAATGCGTTTCTTATGTTTGTAACGCTGTTGTAGAAGTTAATCCCGGAAAAGGATTTGTTTCTGTATAAGGTTAGTAATAATGATCACAATTGCAAGATGTATGAAATCCATCTTGCAGAGGTCGATGTCAACACATTGAATTGAGGATTGAAACGTGGATGAATGGAATTTCATGTGTCATTTTTATTCAGCTATTGTGAAAGTTGATGACTTCAGGAATAATGGACGCAAAGGCCTTGTGCACATCATGTATTATGGTATGTTCAAGAAAGTCTGGTGCCTAATGCATCAATGGACTTAATGTGCAAAGGCCTTGTGCACATCATGTATTATGGTATGTTCAAGAAAGTCTGGTGCCTAATGACGATTTAAAATTGGGACCAAAAGTCCTTTTTCGCTTTTTTTCCTTTTTCCTTTCAAAAAGAACTTTTGGTCCCAATTTTGACATTGTAAAATTTATTTGGAGGTTCTTTAAGTTTTCACTATTTTTTTCTAAAGGAATGTCAAATTGACTTGTTGTTTAATATTTAACTAGTTTAGTCTATTTATCAACTTTTCAAAAAATTCAACTTTCTTACCTAAAGAACTTGACCATGTGTTCAAAAAGTTTTTTCATGGTTCTAGTTTGGATTCTGAGTCTAGCAAAATATTAGTTCCATAGTTTGGGTCACACAAACTTGGACCTCAACCCATGGTTTTAACTAGTGTTGGTCATTTCTTATTTTTTAAAAGAACCTCCAATCATGGTTACATTTTTTTTTTATAATTTGAAAGAACCCCCCAGCTCTCGTTCAAGGATTTTAAAATTTTGATAAAACCAGACCCAATTCTTCACATTTTAAGAACCTTGATTCTCAATTTTTTTTTTTTTAAAAATTCTGGGTAGGTTTGATTTCAAACTAAATCCAATTTTACCAACCTACACATAGCTCAAAAATGTTTTTTTTTTTTTTGAGTTATTTGCATTACACCAATAAAATGTGACCACCTACATAAACTATATGCTTAAACCCACTTTTTTATTAAAAAAGTGCATCTTAAAACATGGTCCAAAAGTAAGAACTTTTTATTGAATGATAATTTGGGGGTGGCGCGGGGTGGGGATGGTGTCAAGCATGTAGAAGTAAAATGGAGACATGACTCCACCAGAGTGGAAACTTGTATGAAAGGATCAAAACCTATACATCACTTGTCCTTTCCATTGGCACAAAAATCAAACTTTAATGATTCTTTGGACAATTACCAATTTACAAGTATTGGTTTACTAATTATTTTAAAGATATTTTCTCAAAGGGACAAGGTTTATAATGGGAAGGTAAGCAAGGAATAATATAAAAGGACTATGATATTATGGGCCAATTGTGCAAATAAGAAAAAAATGATGAGAATAAAATAGCTAATATAGTAGCATAGCTCTTTGTTTAAAAGTTCAAAAAAATGCCTTTAAATTCATCACTACAAGTAGAAGGAGAATTGGTTTAAATTGCAATGCAAACATACATTTTCTTCCCTTCTCTTTTTCTGAACCTTTGTGCATGGTTGAATGCAAGGAATCCAAACTTTCTTATATCCACCTTAATATAGATGAATTAATAATGTCATCCACCTCATTGCTTCTTTCAATAAAATCTTTATGACTCACAACAACCAAAGTATTGGGTTCCAAATTGCACAATGATTTCCACCAAAATAAATTTCAATAATCATTCCAAGCCTTTTTGATATTGTGATCTCTTGTGATATATATTAGCCTCTCCAAAATGACCCCACTTTGGTTTTGCCTTAGCAAGTTTTAAGAGTTTGCAAGACATGGGGAGGATAGAAATTTTGTAGGTGGAAGATTCACATCATGTTGTTGTTTTTTGAATAGCAAAGTTTTGCCAATTTGCCATCTAGAGTAAGGGGTTGTAACAAACTTTACTTATGAACTTATTCCACCCATAAGTAAATATTTCATAACAACTTCATTGGATCGTACATCTTTTTTGGTGTATCCAGATAATAAATATGAGCATAGACTTAAACATTTTAAAGCTACAAAAATAGTGATTAAAGCATTAACACCACATAGAAACATTCCTTTGATAGTAGCTATTAGTACAAAAATGATAAATTCAATCATAGGCATTTTTGTACGTTTGATATATTCAACAAATAGAGGAATGCATAATAGCGAACATAGTGCTATAAGTAATCGAAAAATCCTATTAAAACTGTTAGTTTGAAAATCACCTAAAAAATTAATAATAGGTTTCTCATTCCATTGGAATAACAATAAACCAATACTTACTATAATGAAAGGAAATGAAATATAACGAAGAGGTGTCTCTTTCCTTTGAGATCAAATCCAATATCAAAATGATTATCAAGTAAACAATTAAAATACATTCGGGCACAATGGTACTTTCATATAAGAAAGAAAGGTCGAGCTCTAATTTCATAAAAATGTTTCCAATATATAAATAAAAATTATAGTATCAATTTTGCATATGATACACCATGTAACTTGGTGGAAATCATTATGAATGAATAATATCATCTTTTTGTACCTGGGTATATAACTCCTTTTTCAAAGAATAATAGATTTTGTTATGATCATTTATTGGTAAAAACCTCCATCGTGTAAGCCCCCAATAAGGAGGGCTTACATAGCTTCTGATTATTATTTATTGTTCCCAAAAAAGGGAAAATCCTTCCTATTTGTTTCTTGTATTGATTAATTAACAAAAATGTGTAAAAGCTCTGTTGGCTTCAACCATTCAATAAGTTTCTTCCTTTTTTCGTATAACATTTCCATTATCTCTAGCAGCATCCATTAATTCATAACTTAGTTTGAAAGCCATGTTTCGACCCGAACATTTCCTAGATGCACCTAATAACCAACAAATAGCAAGCGATTTTCCTTGTGCATATTCTATTTCGATAGGTACTTGATAAGTTGATCCACCCACACATCTTGTTTTTACTATTACATTGGGAGTTACCCTACATATGGCTTGACGCAAAATAGATAGTGGATTTTTTTTCATCCTTTGCTTAATACGTCTCATTGATTTATAACTAATTTGATAAGCTAGTGATTTCTTCCCATGTCTAAGAATGCAATTGACTAACATATTGACCAATCAATTACGATAAATTGGATCATGTTTTCCAATTTTCTTTTCTACGTTACTTCGACGTGACATGACAATGAAAAAATGATTAAATAATTTATTTTTGACTTTTTAACTCCATATTGTAAGGTGGATCTCATTAGTTCATTCACCGAAAATCTCCCTCCAAATCATAAATGCAATTTTTGTTGAATACGGCTTTCGACACCCCATTTTTTATTCGAATGGAATAGATAATGATTATATATATTTTCATTTATGTGGTGCTTACTCACTTCCAGATTGAGTTTCCATTTCCTTTTTTTCTGATTTGTAGGAAATCATGATTTCATAAATCTTTATGGTATAATCCTTAGGTTTAGAAAAAAGGAAAAAAAAAATTGTATTTGTGATTTCTGCCATTCCACCCTAGCTTGTTCCAAAAAAGTGAAAGTTTTTATTATCAAAAGTGGGGTTAGGGAAAACTCGTCAAATTATTGGTAAGAAATAAACCTTAGATTTCCTAGGTATTTGGATATTGTAATATCAAAACAATATATAACTTTTCTTTATCATTAACCTACTTTGGTCCCCTCATGATACTTTCATTATTACATCAGCTACACCCTCTAGATGCTTACAATGATTGACATGGTGTCCCCTCAAAATGATACAAGGGTTGGATAATAATATACAATGCACAAGAATGCCTTTGTTGACAATCTTTTATTTCCACAACATTGAGAGTCCCTTTAATTATGTGATATCTTACACTAAGTAAATCTTTTTCTCTTCCTCCTCTTACTAGTACTACAAAATGTTCCTACAAATTGTGACCGATACCTGATATATAAGCAGTAATTTCAAATCCAAAGGTAAATCTTACTCTAACCACTTTATGCAAGGTGGAGTTTGGCTTTTTCGGTGTTGTGGTGGAAAATTTAACAAAAGAATTACCTTGTATTGTCACTTTACAAACCCGTGCGTGAGACTTCAACCTCATATAACTTCTCGTTCAAGATATTATTAACAAATAATTGCATATTCCATCTTTTTGATGTTTCAATTCGGAATGAGTAATATTCCATTTTTATTATTTCCATGAATCAAAAATGATTATATATATATATATATATATATATATATATCTAATTTGGTAAATCTAAATAATAGTAATATTTTTATTAATTCCTTTTTACAACATCGTGATCAAATCTCGAGATCGTTATTATCTATTAGTAAGTAATCCAAACGCAAGTAATTGGGAAAATCGACAAGTTGGTATAAACAATTATGCACTATATTGAATCGATCAAGAATTCATTTTTTGAAAAATATTGTTTGACTTTCATGCTTTGATTTGGTTGGCTCATCCAAGATAGTTTTGATAACTTACATATGTCTATATCAAGCTAATCAACTACATGAGGCCCACAAACATGAATAAATATGGCCAAAAAATATATACATAAAAGGTAGATTTTTTTTTCTTAGTGATTGTGGAATCCTCCGTGATAAACTACTTGCATCAATCCTTTTTCTTTTATTATGTTTCCCGTGGACCAAGGTAAAAGTAAAAGCTCAATGGGAAGAGGATTATACCATGAAAGAGCAAAGGGCGTCAACCCATTCCTATTTAGAATATACAAAATAGATTTTTGGCAATATGGTTGGTTGTACCCTTATGTCAATTCAAATCAAGAAGTCTTTCCATGGAGGCAAATCTTTTTTTTTCTACTAATCAAAGGTATATTAAAGCTAGTTGCAAATCCTTCTTTGGTAGGGTGGCAATGTATGTATATAAAGTATTAACGGTTGTATAGGATTCCTTTTCTATAGTGATAAATCCTGCATGTGTTCCTAGTAAAAAAACATTGTCTTTTTGTCTACTAAGCTCTCAAAAAAAATGTGGTAACACATCAAAACTTTTGAATAAGCATTAAAAAAAGATGTTGGCTAAAGGTAGTTGGGATTTTATTTTCTTGGAAATGGGTAAGATTTTTGGGATAAGGAAAAAAATTATGTCTGTATTTTCTTTACTTGGTTTTTCTCCTTCCCCCTCTTTTAACAATTTTTATATTAGGGTTAGATTGATTAGTGTTAGATCGAATGTATTGAAAAATATATTTTTCATGTAAAATTTGCTAAATCTAGATGAAAAAGCTATTGGATTGGAAAAAAAAAAAAGGTTTACGAATTTTCCAAAAAAACTAGTGGTTCAAATCAGTAGGAATCCATATTTTCAATAGGATTACACAGTCGACAATAGGATTCAATCTTTTCTACTATTTCTACAATCATATGTGAAAGGAGGGCCTGGCTCCAATCAAGTTGTTCAGGAATAATAGGATAATGGCTTTCAATCTTCCTACTTTTTGGTTTGTGTTTACTTATTAGTAAGTTCTATTTGGGGTAGGGATATAACTAAGTAATAGAGTATCACCTTGACGTGGTGGGAGTCATTAGTTTGAGCCTAATTATCTCTAAATCTATTCCAAGTGTTTTTATTTGCTTCCTCATAATTGAAAGAGGCTTGTGTGATTGACATGATAGGGCAAGGATGGGTATATTAGAAGTGAGCTTTAGGCTAATATGAAGCAAATGAACACAAGTTATCCCTTGGGATGAAAGATGATTCTCAATCAGCTTTGTCCATGAAGAAGGAAACAATAAGTAATGTAATTATGAATCTCATGGAGAGTTTGATCTTGGCTCATGACAAACATTGGCGGCATGTTTAACACATGCAAGTTGGACGAGAAGCATCCTAGTGGTGTTTTCAATGGCAGACATGTGAGTAACATGTTAAAACTTGCCCTTGGGAAAGGGATGACAACTAGAAACAATTACTAATACCAAAGTATAAGTTGAGGAGTAAAAGGAGGAATCCTCCCAAGGAAGGGCTTGCGTTTGATTAACTAGTTGGTTAGGCAATGGCTTACCAAGGTGACAATCGATAGCTGGTCTGAAAGGATGACTAACCACACTAGGATTGAGACATGGCCCAAACTCCTACAAGAAGCAACAACGGGGAATTTTTTGCAATGGGCGAAAGCCTGGTGGAGCAATGTCCTATGGAGGTAGAAAGCCCATGGGTTGTAAACTCCTTTTCTTAGAGAAAAAACAATGATGGTATCTAAGGAATAAGCATCGGCTAATTCTATGCCAACAACCGTGGTAAGACAGAGGATGCAAGCATTATCCGAAATGATTGGGCGTAAAGCATCTATAGGTGGCTTCTTAAGTCTGTCGTCAAATAATAGGGCTCAACCCAGACATGCGGGGGAAACTACCAAACTCGAATACAATAGGGGCAGAGGGAATTTTCAGTGGAACGGTGAAATGTGTAGAGATTGGAAAGAACACCAACAACGAAAGCATTTTACTAGGCCGGCATTAACACTAAGAGACAAAAGCTAGGGGAACAAATGGGATTAGATACCCCAGTAGTCATAGTTGTAAATGATGGATACTAAATGCTATGCATATCAACTCGTGCAATGCTATAGCTAACGTGTTAGTGTTAAGTATCCCACCTAGGGAGTACGTTCACAAGAATGAAACTCAAAAGAATTGATGAAGGCCCACACAAGCAGTGGAACATGTGGTTTAATTCGATGCAACATGAAGAACCTTACTAGGGCTTGACATGTTGCAATTCTTTTTGAAAGAGAAAAGTGCCCTCGAGAACCTAGACACAAGTGGTGCATGGCTATCGTCAGCTCGCACCACAAGGTGTTGGGTTAAGTCCCACAACAAACGCAACCCTCATGTTTAGTTGCCATCATTTAGTTTGGAACCCTAAACAAAATGTCGATGATAAATCGAAGGAAGGTGAAAATGACGTCAAGTCAGCATACCCCTTACACCCTGAGGGATACACGTGTTACAATGGCCGAGACAAAAGGTCACAATATTGCGAGGGCAAGCTAACTTCAAAAACCTGACCTCAATTCAGATTGCAGGCTGTAACTCACCTACATGAAACCAAATCACTAGTAGTTGTTGGTCAGCCATACGACGATGAATCCATTCCCAGGCCTTGTACACATTGCCCATCACACTATGGGAATTGGCCATGCCTAAAATCATTACCCTAACCATAAGGAGGGGGATGTCGAAGGAAAGGTTAATGACTAGAATGAAGTCATAACAAGGTAGCCGTATTGGAAGGTGCAACTAGATCACCTCCTTTTCAAGGAAAGCCAATGCTTGTTGGGCCTTTTGGTTTTACGTTGCTTGACACTTAACTTGACACCTGAAGTAAGCCACATCATTTGAACAAAGTTCGAAAATGGAAGTTCTCCTTTTTTTTTTCTTAGCAGTGAAGAGTGGAGTAAAACTAAGTCTGTGAGCTTATCACCCCAAGTTGAACAAGCTAATAGGAGCCATTTATCTCATCGTTCCTCGTGAATGAAAAAAGTTAGGGACGAGTGTTCCTTCACCCTTGGTACTGTTTGCAAGTCTTACAATTGAGGAGGCTTGCACAATGGGTTATTAATTTAATGGTAGAGTGTGCCCCTAATAATTACGTCATTGTGCTTGGGCTATGAAGCCTTTCAGCCACATAAATAGTTCAATGTGTTCATTAGCGCTTGACCCAAAAATGTTGATCATTCAAGGCACCTTAACATGGCGTACTCATGTTTCAATTAGGCTTTGAAACTTCTTTTTTCCTTAGGAAGAAGGATGGGGCAACAATTTAGGTGAGATCTAGTGAAAATTCAACTTGCCATTCACTCATGGGATTTGGGTGGTCCAAGGGGGATTAGTCATCCAAGGCCCCTCCCTTCTTGAAAATCCATATATTCCTTATCAATATATGGATGGTTATCTTTCCAGCACATGTTGAAGTTCAACCTAGACGTGGAGAATGGAGCACCTAAATAACACATCTTCACAAATCAATAACTACAAGATTACCCATGAAGATTTTTCATTTTAGGGTGACAAAGGGATCATACCATTCGAGCCTTTTCCTACTTTTCTTGGAGGTCCAAAGTAAGCAACAATTAATATTCCTTATATGAAGGCCCAAAATAAGCATCAATTAATATTCCCTATCTAGAAGTCCTCTAGGGAAAGGAAGCCAGATTCTATCAAAAAACTATCTAGAAGGCTTAGGAGATTCTATCTAGTCATAAGAATGCTTGGTGCAAATGACTCTCAACAAATTCCTTGGTCTTCAACCTTCTTAGTCACCGGCCCCCAGATCAGTGTAATGGGGTTTTTTAATCTATTTTCTAACAGTGAATTTAGGTTAAAAAAAGGATCTTAAAGTGTCTAGGGTTGGGCTAAGATGGTCCTATAACGCCTTCTTTTCTCCTCCCAAAACTACCATTCATGTAACGAGGGAAAGGGAGAGGGAACAAGCACACTTGGAAAGTGAAATACAACAAAGAGTTATATGCTACATTTCAAGAAGGATGAATCACTCCTTAAAAAAAATAAAATCTACTGATTTTCTTCCAATTGGATAATAACGTAGGTGCGAAAATTTACTTTAGGGGCGAGGCTTCTACTTCAAGTCTAAGATAGCCCAACTATGTCGAAGGAAATCACAAAAAAATAAAAATGATTTGTTCATGGATGCTTCACTTGGCTTGGGTATAGGGGATATAACTCATTTGGTAGAACGCCACCCTTGTCACTGGGTCATTGCACTTATAGGTTGGATGCCTAATTGTTTAAGCGATAATGATAGTATTTTTTACTTAAACTGATGGTTAATTTTTTTTTGAAAATGGGGAAAATAATTGGAACATGCCACTAAAAAACTTTACTGTGACAAGGATGGGCTATCAAAAGCGTAAAGAAGGTAGGATGGGTAGTTGGTTAAATCTGGTATGGATCGTACATGGGCAATAGTTGGAGTCAGTGACTTTCCTAAGGTTACCTCATCTAGAATCTTTGGGGAAGAGGATCAAGTTGGCCCTTGCAAATAGCTTGGTGCATTATCTTTCTTCAACCTTTCAAGCACAATATGACAAAAGAAACAAGCCATGGACCAACCCCATCGTCTCTAACCCGTAGGAACTACAAGATTGCCTTGAGGATGTCGAAGGCACCCAAGGGTCATAGACCGACCATAGAACTTGATTCAAGAAGTTGAACTAGCTATCCACTTTGGTTGGCTAAGGGTCAAAAAGGGGCAACAACTCATTGTTAAAATTTAAGAGTTGGGTGAAAAAGAAGAAACGTCTTGAGTTTTTCTATAGTTGGACAATTTCGAGCTACGAGAGTTCTTAAAATTGGATTCCAACTCAACCAACGCCTTTTGACAAAAGTTGCTCTTTGGATAGCACAATACGATGAGAGTTATAAGTTGTGTTGGGGGGGGGGGAGGGATTATTGTTCATCATTGGCCTTTTATGGTAGAATCAGTCAAAGAGGCTTAGAAGATGGTGGCTTACCTTGTGGCAAATGTCAATCGTTCGAGTCCGCTTGTCTCCAACCTTTAATCTAAACTAATACAACTGCATACGTGTGATAGCATGAAATAAATATGAAAATAAGCAAGTTGATTTATATATATATAAGCAACTCCATATAGGTAGGTTGATCTATGATTTTTAATTTATGGACGTTGATAAGATCTTTCTATTTAACACTTTAGGATGGTATAGCCTTTAACGGTGAGGTTCAAACGAGAAAGACTTACAGTGGATACCTAGGCACCCAGAGACAAGGAAGGGCATAGCAAGCAACAAAATGCTTTGGGGAGCTGAAAATAAACATAGAGCCAAAGATTCCCAAATGGGTTAACCTTTTGAACTGTTGTTGAATTCATAGGCAGATAAAAGACAACCTAGCAAATTGAAACATCTTAGTAACTAGAGGAAAATAAAGCAAAAGTGATTCCTATAGTAGTGGCAAGCAAAATGGGATTAGCCTAAATCGTGAAAACTTACTTGGTGAAAATGGTAAACACGACAGACATGGTTGTAAGAGAGAAATATAAGTGTTCTGTTGCTAGGCAAAACGGTTGAACCTCGCACCCTAGATGGTGAAAGTCTAATAGCCGAAAACATCACTAGCTTACATTTTAACTTGAGTAGCATGGGGCACGAGGGAATCTCGTGTGAATCAGCAAGGACAACCTTGCAAGGCTAAATACTCTTGGGTGACCAATAACAAAGTAATACTATGAGGGAAAGGTGAAAAAAACCCCCATCGGGGAATGAAATAAAACATGAAACTATAAGCTCCCAAGTAGTGGGAAGAGAATTAGATCTCTAATTGCATGTTTGTTGAAGAATGAGTCAGTGACTTATAGGTAGTGGCTTGGTTAAGGGGAACCACCGGAACCATAGTTGTCGCAACCTTAACCTTGGGCTCGCAACCAAGGCAAGGACTTGCAAAGGTGCAGGCTAAAAGTGAAGCCCAAGAGTCACATTTCATGTTCTCGGGAGTGTGGGAAAGTGCGAGGGAATGAACCTCCACACTCCTAAATGAGCTCCCACCTTGGGAGTCAGAGTCCCAAATATTTAGAGAACAATTGTAGGGGTCAAAATTCATTAGATTGAAAAGTTCATTATATCATTGGAAATCTTTTAAAACATGGATGTCTAAAAACAGCTCGTGTGATCCATTTGAGTACTTGAAACACAAGTTATAGCCAAATGAAGGGTCAGGAACCAAATTGCCCCAATTTTCTTGTGTATAGGTGGTGTGCCACATACCGTTGGAAAGCTCTTGATGAGGGCTAAAAGTTTGCTTTAAACCTCACCTCAATCAAAGGTCTACACACAAAGTTATGGGCCTCCAAAGTCACAAAAGTCCTAATTTTGAGAATTTCGGGACTCCCTCTTGGGAATCCCGGGACAAAATGACATTTGGGTGCTAGCCTTGTGACCAGGCACAAATAATACTATAAAGGGGAAGGTGGTGGCTTCCCCCAAGTTCGAGCTGTGATGAGTCTTGTGAGTCCATGTTTGTCATGGCACGTTTGTGCACCAAAAGTGCTCCAACTATGCACTAACCAACTTGTTGTTTGGTTTGTGCAGGTTCGTGTGAGTAATTGAACCACTTGTCGCTTGTCCTCGTCCATCTCGGAGCTGTAGTACACCTCTCCACCCCCCAAGTGTTGTGAGCTAAGGAGCACGACCCAACTCCTTCTCCTTTCATTATCTTCAGCTTTGGATTTGTAGTTGAATCCATCAAGGAATTTGGGGGTGTGTTAATAGTGAAAGCAAATCTTCTTGGGGCAATTATCACTATTTATGGATTTGAACCTAGGTGATCTATCCATGACCAATATGAAGCTTAAGTGAAACAAATGGAGGTCTGAACCAACTAATGTTGAAAAATCAGCAGATGAATTATGGTTAAGGGTGAAATGCCACTTGAACCTAAAGTTAGCTGGTTTTCCCTAAAATGTGTTGAGACACAACATTTAATTGAACTATTTAAGGGTAAAACATTGTTTTGGTGCAACTACGATAATAATACCAAATCGAGGCAAACTTTGAATACTAGATATGATTTCCGAATAATGAGGGATAAAGGTCAACTAGTGAGATGGTGGGGATAAGCTTCATCATCAAGAGGGAAACAACCTAGATCAACAACTAAGGCCCTAAATGACTGTTAAGTGGTAAAGGAGGTAGGAGTGTAAAAACAACCAAGAGGTTTGCCTAGAAGTAACCACCTTTGAAAGAATGCGTAATAATTCACTGATCAAACGTTCTTACGCCAAAGATGAATGGGACTAAATGGTTTGCCAAAGTTGTGGGATGTCAAAATACATCGGTAGGGGAAATTCCACTTGAGGGGGAAACATTAGTGCGAGCAGGTGTGGACGAAGCAAAAGCAAGAATGTCAGCTTGAGTAACACAAACATTGGTGAAAATCCAATGCCTCGAAAACCTAAGGGTTCCTTCGCAAGGTTCGTCCACGGAGGGTGAACCAAGGCCTAAGATTAGGCCGAAAGGCGTAGTTGATGGAGAACAAGTGAATATTCTTGTACCACCCCCTTGTTGGTCCCAAGGGACGAAGGAAGCTAGGTTAATTAAGAGATGGTTAACGATTCAAGGACACAAGGTTAGTTCACCTTCATTCTTTTAGGGTAAGGAGGGCTAGAGAAAATACTTCAAGCTAATGCCTGAGTACTAGGCATTACGGTGTTGAAGTAACTCATGGCACACTCCCAAGAAAAACTTGAACAACCTTCAACAAGTGGGTACTTGTACCCAAAATCAACATAGGTAGGTAGGTAGAAAATACCTAGGGGCACGAAATTTTTTTTTCTAAGGAACTCGACAAAATAGCCCCACAATTTCAAGAAAAGGGGTACCTCCTCACGAAAAAGGATGCAGTGACTAGGCCCAAGCAATTGTTTACCAAAAACATAGATCTCTACAAAGTCATAAGACCATGTATGGGGGTTGATGACTACCCAATGCCAAAAGGTCAAGGAAGTTGGTCACCTAATGACAAGGAAGCTAGCGACCGAAGCCCTAATGAATGACAACCATAACTGTAATGGTCCTAAGGTAGTGAAATCCTTGTTGGGTAGGTTCTGATCCGCACGAAAGGTATAACAATCTAGGCACTATCTCGAAGAGAGATTTGGTGAAATAAACATGTTTGTGAAGATGAGGATTACTTGCACTTGGACACAAAGACCCTATGAAGCTTTATTGCTCCCTAGGATTAGCTTTGGGTTCTTTTTGCGCAACTTAAGTGGAAGGCGAAAAAGGCCCCCTTCCGGGGGGGCTCGAACCATCAGTGAAATACCACTCTAAAAAAGCTAAAATTTTAACCTTGTGTCAAGACTTATGGGCCAAAGGTTAATCTTAGATAAATAGTTTCTATGGGGTGTAAGCCTCCCAAAAGGTGACAAAGGTGTGCAAAGGTTTCCTCAAGCTGGATAAAAATCAACCTTTGAATGTTAAGGCAAAAAGGAATTTGATTGCAAAACCCACCCATCGATTTGGGATGAAAGTCGGCCTTAATGATCTAACAATGCCAAGTGGAACAATTGTCGCTCAAAGGATAAAAGTTATTTTAGGGATAATAGGCTGATCTTCCCTAAGAGTTCACATCGATGGGAAGGTTTGGCACCTCAATGTTGGCTCTTCGCCACTTGGGGTGGTAGACGTTCCAAGGGTTGGGCTATTTGCCCATTAAAGCAATACATGAGTTAGGTTCAAAATGTTGTGAAATAATTTGGTCCATATCTAATGCAAGCGTTAGAACATTGAGAGGACCTTTCCCTAATACGAGAGGACTGGGAAGGACGCACCTCTGGTGTACGAGTTATTGTGCCCACAATAGATGTTAGGTAGCCAAGTGTGGAACATATAACTATTGAAAGCATTTAAATAGGAAGCCCACCTCAAGATGAGTGCTTTCCTATTCTTATTTCTCTGGAAGTCTCTAATCACAAACCAAACATGGTCGAGATAACGACAAATTTTCCATCCTTCCAAGGGATGGAATGATAAAAGTACTGAAAATCCAAGATAAAACATGGCAAGACAAGTCGTTTGTCATCACAATAGGTGCCAAATGGAAGTGTAATAATGTATGCAGCTAAAGCATTTTAATAGACCAAAAGATTTGAACCCTGTTCCTATATGACCCAATTGTTTTTATCAAACATTAGCCACCTATTTTCATCGTTCAGTTCTTTTACAACATCAACTTAATACTCTGCCTAGAAGGTATACCTATGGTGTACCTTCTGGAATGAGAGCCTCACAATTATTAGCCAATATGTTTTTCCCCTATGCTTTTGTTTATGGGTTGACATTCTGGTATTTTAGGTGTAGAGGAACCACACCAATCCATCCTAAACTTGGTGGTGAAATTTTATTACAATGGCAATATTGTGAGGGAAGCCCTATGGAAAAATAGCTCGACGTTAGGATGAAAAAAAAGTTTCACGCCTCCTATTCTTTTTTAAAGGTTGCTTGCTTTAAAACCACATACATACAAATTCTGATCTCCTTCTCTCCTCTTACACCACACTTCAAAATGTAATACCTTTTTTTCTCTTTTAATAAAAAAACTCTTAAACTTTCGCATCTTCATCACTATTTCATTGCGACGAGCTAAAAAAAGGAAAGATTGCTTCTGAAAAAACGCCTAATAACAGATCCTATGGAATAAGGAATTGTAGTTCAAAGGATTAGAGCACATGGCTATGAACCACAATGTTGGGGGTTCAAATCCATCCTCACCCGCAACTAACCCTAGAGGTTAATTATGGGGCTATAAAACAAGATATTTTCCCAACCAACATCGGATCTACTACATCTACACCAAGATCTTGATGCATGTTGTGACTTTATTTATTATCAATGATTTTTAAAAAATAAATTTACACTTTTACCAAATAATAGTTAATAACACGTTGGTAAGCAATTGGAAGCCTTCACCCCAATTAGGAATCAAGCTTTGACAATTGGATCAAAACAAAGAATTATGGATTTGTTGATATTAGTCTCTTTTTTTTCAGTATTTCAAAGAGGTCGTTATTTCCATTTTTTTGAAAGACTATTAAGAATAGTGACTAAGATTTTTCCTTCTTTTTGTTTTCCATTATTTTGCATGAATGCAAACAATGACAAGGAATGTTTTGCCTATTATTAATCATAATAAAAATTTCCAAAAAAAAGATGGATCTCCTTAGGTAGGATTTGACACGCCCCCAAGCTCCTTGATAGACTCAAATGTGAGTCTGAAGTGAAAACAACAAAAGAGCAAAGAGTTGGGGCACGTTCCTTGGTTCGCAACATTTTAGGGGTAGAGGGGCATGTTGGAGCTCCAGGATGGGACTAGGAAGAATGACAAGCAATTAATAACCACATGGACCTTCACAAAACTAAACAACAAATTGGTTAATGCATAGTTGGAGCACTTTTGGTGCTAGGACAAGCCACGGGCAAACTTGGACTCACAAGATTCACCACAGCCCAAATTTGGGGGAATCCACCACCTTCCCCCTTATAGTATATTTTATGCCTTTCCAGGAGGCCCACATCCAAATGGCATTTTGTTTCGGGACTCCCAAATGGGAGTCTTGAAATTCCCAAAATTGGGACTCCTGTGACTTTGGGGGCCCCATAACTTTGTGTGCAGACCTTTGATTGAGATGAGGTCTAAAGCAAAGTTGTAACCCTTGTCAAGAGCTTTCCAACAATATGTTGTACGCCACCTGAACACAAGGAAATCAGGTCGATTCTTGACTTTTAATGATCGGGCGTCAAACTACCAATTTGACTCTTGACCTTTCTTTTCGCCATAACTTGTGTTTCGGATGTCCAAATGGGTCATGCGAGCCCATTTTCGACATTTAAGTTTCAATATCTTTCCAATGATATAAAAATTTCTTCAATCCAATGGGTTTTGACCCTTGAATTTGCCTTTAAAGATTTGGGAGTTCATTGGGATTCCAATTCCCAAAACGGGAATTCACTTGGGAGTGTGAGGGTTCATTCCCTCACACTCTTTTGCACTCCTAGGAGCATGAGATGTGACCCCTAGGCTTCCCTCTTGGCCTGCAACCTTGCAAGCCCTTGCCTTGGTCCCGAGCCCAAGGCTAGGGTTGTGACAAGATTTGAACCTACAACCAATCGGTTAATAATCGACCGCTCTACCACTAAACTACTGAGGAACAATGTAGAGAATTTCATCTTATATTCAAATACTTTTACTCTTTAAACCAACCTACCTATGGTGCATGAATCGTTGAAAAACGCCAAAGTTTCAAAACTTTAGGAACTCACTTTGTGTACACCCTACCCTCTATTATACAAAGAAGAAATAGCGATAGTAATCCCCTCCGCCTCCCTAGAGAGCGCCTCCAGGACAAAGGGAAGCAGTCACCATCACCATAATCTTTTCCATTGTCTCCTCAATGCATATTGATCAATCGATTTCCACGGTGTTGCAATCCTGCTGATTTGCTGAGTAAATTCACTCTACCGAAGGGCAACAAAGACCTCTCCATCTTTGTGAACGACAATGGGGCGTTTTGTTTTTCCCAAAAGCTAGTAGATAATGGTGAAATGGTCTCAAAAGCCTCCTTTACCCATCATCTTTCCAACTCTTTATTTGAGTCAGACATTATAACAAGCACTTGGAACTCCTATTCAATGACGAAATTTCTTTTAATCAAGCCCCTTGTTGGTGTCCTTTCACCCCTCTGCCTACCCCGAACTGTAAAGCCTTTCTTAGGTTGAATGCTAAAACATGTAAGATTATATTTGATCTGCTTGCCCAATGGTTTTGGTGGATGAAATAGTGAGGTAGTGGGAAGTCAGTTAGGGGAATCCATATTAGCGATCGTACCGTCATTACTTTTACTTTTTGAAATTCTACTTAATCAATTGAATCAATACCTATTCCTATTATTAATAAAAAAATTCAAGACATCTTGAAGGAATGTTGGTTATAATTTACAATGTTATTATGGAGTAAGAAACAACAGAATGGTCATTTTTAGCTACGAACTGTAAATTAAAAAAATACCAAGAGATATTTCATGTGAAAATAACGATTTATGGAAAGGGTGGAATCGATAAATCAACAACTAATTATAATATTTCCATTGCTTTAGCAAAATGTGGCAAAGGAGTCTTATAGATCGAATATGATCCTAAACATGATAGTACTTTTACCTTCACGAGATTCTTGATACCTACCATTATAGATACTTTATAGTTGAAAGTTTATCATTATGAAGATATTTGACCGAAAGATGTTATTTACAAAGGTTACGAAGGAGTTGATTGCGTAAAAGCAGGGGGACCACCCGCATGAGCTAGATGTGGGGGATATGTTGTGGGAGAAATCGTCAATGAATATGATATTATTTCATTCAATGTATTAGGTAACGAAGTCTGTGGGGGTTTCATCGCTCCATCGAATTATGCTAATATGGCATCATCATAAGAGATAACAGATTTGATGCATTATTTGCAGCTAATCATATTATTGTTTCTATTAGAAAAAAAGCTCGTACACATCCACTTCGATTAGCAAGCTTGGTGGGGAATCGCACAACCAAGAGACATTTGATTGATAAATATGTAAAAGCTTGTATGATGCATGTATTGGAAGTATTACCCCCCATTGAAGAAATTCGAGTATCTAGAGTAAAAGGTAAGACAGTATTTGAAATTGTTGAATCTCAACTTTCTCTTAACTATGTTTGTGAATTCTATCCCAATATAGCAGATCAAATCTTATCTCAACTAAAAGGAATTGTACTAAGAGAAGTTCTAAACCAAAAATTATTTAATTTACTCTTTGATTTTTACCTAAATCCTATTGAAAAGAGGGAGTTAAATCAAGAAAATTTACTTGATTTTATGATCATTTGAAATCCAATTTATTTAGTCTATCAGTCAAGGAATTATATCTATGTCAATTAACATATCTAAACTTTCACTTTTGAATGTAAAACAGGTAACTACCATACCTTCTGTCCTATTAGTTGTGTAGCTTGGTTATACCAAAAAATCGAAGATAGTTTCTTTTCAATGGTAGGTACAAAAATGTGTGACTATTTTTTACAAAATGTTCTCGGAATGATGATTTTTGCAAAATCACATTATGCCATGGTAGAATTGGAAGAAGGAGATATCTTGGCTAAACTAAATGATTATCAATAATAAAAAAAGACTTTTCCTACAAATAAAAATAAATCGAAACCCAAGTGTTATTATATGGATCAGTACATGTACCACAAAAATAATCAAAATGGATTTGGAAGGTATGGCACCGAAACTAGAAACTGAAATTGGAATACCTATTGTGGTAGCAAAAGCAAATGGATTCGACTATGCTTTTACCCAAGGAGAAGATATTGTCTTAGTCGTTATGGCACATCATTGTCTAGAACGAAGTTTATTGGGTGACGAGAATGAGGATTCTATACAAAATCAAGCTATACGAAATTTATTTCCTTTCTTTCCCCTTAGGAAGGGGGGAGTAAACCCCAAACCTATAAATAATTTAAAGGAACATCCCCCGTTAGTCCTTTTTGGTTATTTACCTTTTATCTTGGCTCCTTAACTTAGTTTAAAATTGAGACATCAATCCATTCAAGTGTTGGGTCGGTTACCCCCTCATAGATATACTGATCTTCCATCATTAGGTGATGGAGTCTATGTGTGTGGGGTTAATCCATTTTAAAGTCAAACAACAAAAATCTTAATGCAATGTTGTAAATGTAAATTGATTGGAGCACCTTTTCCCATTGGTCATAATGGAACACATGTTTGGATTGAAAAAAATTGTTTTGTATTTGATATCAAAACATAGGGTTTGGAAGAAAGAAAACAACAAATGTGGGAAACTTTGAGAGATTATCTCGATTTGGTAAATGGAAAATCCGTATTTTTATGGGAGATAATATCTTATAAGTTTTTCTAGCTAGGTTTTTAATTTGATGCAGAATTATTCTTATGAGATTGGTGTTCCATATTTGGATAAACGATATCAAGCCATTGAATTGTTACTTCTACAAAATACATGTAAAGAAACATGCATACCTATGCCATGAATTGTGGAGAAACTTGATAATTACAATCAGACATAATGCATACGTGAGTTACAATCTAACCTAGTTATTACTATAATGGCTCATGTTAATCTTCTGGAAGCAAGAGGAATTAACACAAAATGGTTTGTTGAATTTACTTTTGTTCAGATTCATGGATTTACCAATGCAAGGGATGTTTTTAAATTGGTTACCCGTCCCTTACAACGCAATAATGGTTTAGAAGATTTGGGTTGGACATGTTTAATTAAAGGGGAAAAGAAATAAAAATGAAATGAAATTTTTTGCAATGTCAAAAATATCGATATTGAGTTATTGAAATAGTCCAACCATTTTTATTGATCAATGGGTAAAAAATCTACTGATCAATAAAATACTTCTAAATTCATTGGATTTTTTTCTTAGTATATACCAAAACCTTATCAATTTTATTCTATTCCACCCCTATGCTTTCAAGGAAGGTATTTCATTATGATAACAAACATTCCCTTACTACTTTCTGTACTATGGGCTCCAATATTATCATGGATAAATATTTCAAGTTCATTGATTTTATTTGGATTATATTATGGATTTCATACAACATTGCCTATTGGCCCTTCTCAAATATGATCCATAAGAGGTTTTCTTTTAAAGGGAAATCTCAGTGGTATTGCAGCTATAAGCGGTTTGATTATAGGAAAATTAATAATATTTCTATTGATATATTATTCATCCCTCTATATGATATTAGTAAAACCTCATGCAATCACTTTGCTAGTTTTACCATACATTCTATTTTATTGGTACCGAACCAAAGATCTTTTGGATTATCAATTCCTACGCCCCATAACTTCAATTAGTGATGCTTGGGTTCATAAGATATTTTTGGATAGTTTCATTTTCCAATTATTAATTAATGTTCTTTTATTGAGTCTTGTACTAGCAAGATTAATAAATCTTTTTTTCTTTCGACATAACAATCAATTCCTATTTGTTATGAATTGTTTCTTTGGTTGGTTAAGTGGCCATCTTTTCTTTTTGAATTTAGTCAAATTTCTCCTAGTTCATGTGGAACGTGATTCACCCATATTTTATCTCTTGGTGATTCATCAAACTTTTAATATTATTATTTTAGCTTGTTGCTTATTACACCTAGGCAGAGTTCATGTACCTCTCCTTACTAAAAAAGTAAACAATGATGAATTCCAAATGGAGCAATTGAAAGTTGGTGGATTGTCATGGTCAAATAGAGTATAGCCTACCTTTTTTTTTCCAATTAGTGCCGAGGGAATTGACCATTGCGATATATTGAAAATAGTCAATTCAGTAACAAGGGTCTCGTAAAAAAACAAATATTTCAATTTCTTTTGACATATGTTTAAGCGATGGAAAACAAAAAGTAGCTTTTATAGCTTTGCCAAGCTTATCTATTTTTGGAAATGATTTGAAAAGATATTTAAACATTTTGAGTAATTATTTTGTATTCGATGATTCTTATGATAAATGGATTGATACATAATAATAATAAATAAATAAAATAAATAATTGTATCAAGAATTAGGGAATAGAATTAAGGCTTCAGACAATAGATTCTTGATAAAAAATACTATAAATAAAAAATGGATTTTCTATTAATGAGGGAAATACCTTAATCAAGGTTAAGATCCTTTCTTAAATAGATCATTTCATGGGGAAATGGTGATATTGAAATCACCTTGGCTTTCGACATAGGAGATTTATGAACTAAAAAAGAATAGGAAATTTTTACATTTATTGAAGGGAGATAATAGACTCAAATTTTGGATTTTCAATCAATGGTGAGAATTTGGATGTAAAAATTTACCCCCACCATGGGAACCCCTAAGTAAAGACGTTCATTGTATTTTAGTTCTGCTTATTCAACGATCAAAGAATGGAAAATTTGAAACTAATTTGCAACATATGAATCTTTCGGAGGAACAAGCACCCACAACTTCAAATAACCAGAAGAACTATTTAGATTTTTCCTCCAAAATTGGCAATACAATTTTTAAAAAAAGAAAGACAACTAGAGCATCTAATTTGAATTGGGAACTCATCTCGAATCTTTCTACTTGGCAAAGAACTTTTTGTTTTAATCATTTGGAAAAGGAAAAATGGCAAACACTTGAACATTGTTGGAAGAATTTATTTTTGATTAATTTAACCCAAGTGAGAAGTATTTTTTCTTTGTTAGTGAAGGCATAGACCTCCATAATAAATTCCAACTTCAAGAAATTCATAAAGAAGTACCTTGATGGACTTCGAAACTAACAAATGATAAATTTGATTTTATAGCTACTGGAATTACTGATATTTGTCAAAGAAAAGTAAAAAATTTCGGATATTGTATAAGAAAAAATAATAATATAAGAAAAATTGTGAAACATTTTTCGTGACAATTAGATTTTTGTCGAAGATTAATGAAAGGTTCCATGTGTGCCCGAAAACACAAAATTCCGGTATGGAAAATTCTACAACTTAAGATGTGCTCTCCATTCTTTTTTAGAATAAATGAGGGACATTTTCCTTTCAATCCTCTTTCAATGTATTAAACTTAATAAATGTAAGAAATGCTTCTAAAGATTCTATAGAAATAAAGGAAAGAACAATATATTTTTCAAATCCAAATAGGAATAGCCCTATCGTAAAAAAAACAAGAGTGGATTGTATTGTAATAGCAAATAGATGGGATTTTCCATTAGGTCAATGGGGAAGAAGTTGGTTAGTGTAGTTTTTTAACAGCCTGGGTTTCCAAACTAAATGACCTTTTGGGAATATGAAAAAACAACCTTCTTTTTAGAAACCTATTAGCAAGGGATTAAAAAGGAGACGGAAAAACAATATTTTGTCAAAAACTATTCATATTTCTAAATTTTATTCTATTTTTTTTTCAATAGTAATAGACATATAACCTTGACAAAATCAGATACTCAAATTGATAAATATAGAAAAAATGATGTGTTTGGATTTGAACCCAATAATAAGTATGAAATAGAAATCGGAGTGAATGATGGAATTATTGATAAATTATCGATTAAATCTGCATCTAATTCTGATGATAAAGTTTCACCAAAATTGGAAATAAAATGAAATATAAAATCCCAACCAATGTCCAAAAATTAGAAAATAGGAAATATTTTTTAAATAATCAGATTGGAGAAATAACCAATTTTTATTATTTTTTGGGATAGAATCCTATAATAAAATTGAAGATGGAAAAAAAAAATACGAGAAGAGTTATGAGGAAAAACTCAAATAAAAAAATAAATTGATTGAAATTCAATAATTTATCCTAAGATTGTATATAAGAAATATCAAATCAATCAAGAAATGGCCCCATTTTATGGGAATTATCTTGAATGGAATGGAAAGAAAATAATTATATATACTCCATATCATCCCAAAATTCCTTTCACCAAGTAAGTAAGTATACATAAATAAATTATCCTTTGGGGTTGATAAATAAAAATAATATATAGAAATACATTCTATTTGATACTCCTACCCTAAAACCCTAAACATGTAGATCAAACAAAATGTATTTCTATTTATTATTTCTATTTATCAACCCCGAAGGATAATTTATTTATGTATACTTACTTACTTGGTGAAAGGAATTTTGGGATGATATGGAGTATATATAATTATTATTTTTTAATTGGAATTTCATCTAAATTTTTTGTGATACTTCTTAAATTGAAGTGTCCTTCCATAACCCCTTTGGCTAGATGAATTAAACTTAGAATAGTGTGAATCGCAAAATCTTTGATTACGTATATAGGTAAGTGTCCTAAAGCAATTTGATCATAATTTAATTTGTGATGATCATAAATGGAAAGTTCATATTCTTCAGTCATTGATAAACAATTTATGGGACAATACTTGACATAGTTTCTATAAAAGATACAAACTCCGAAATCAATATTATAATTTTAAATGATTTTTTCCTCTTATTCTTTCTTAATTTCCAATCAATAATAGGTAAATTAATTAGACATACACAGACACATACTTCGCAAGCAATACACTTATCAAATTCAAAATGAATACGTCCATGAAATATTTATAATGGAATCAATATCTCACAAGGGTATTGAATAGTCAAAGGTAAACGAATCATATGATCCATGGTCACTACGAAAGCCTGACCAATGTACCTTGCGGCTTGTATTACTTGTTCACTATAATTTTAAAGTCCATTCACCATAGTAAACATGTGTTGGATATCCCTAAGTAAATTATTTATTATGTATTTCTTAATTCACAAATCGAATACATCTACATATGCAGGAGGAATTTCGAAATATTCGTACAACCTATTTGAATTACTTTATAGCGAAAAAACCTTGGAAGAGGCTGTCAATAAATTACCTAAAGCAATGGGCAAGAGAAATTTCCAACCAAGATCTAATAATTGATCTAATCTTACTCTAGGTAATGCCCATTTCGTCATGTTGGAAATAAATATTTTAAAAAAACCTTATCTAATGTAATAAAAATTCCTACAATTATATCAACAACTTGACCAGTTCCATTATTAAAAATTGAATTGGAATTATCAGAAATTGAGACAAATGAGATGGGGGAGTGCAATCCACCTAAATAAAAAATTGTTACAAATAATGAGGAGGCAAATAAATTCAGATAGGATACAACATAAAATAACCCAAATTTTATACCTAAATATTCAGTTTGGTAACCCACGATCAATTCTTTTGCTTTTGGTAAATCGAAAGGTAATCTCTCACACTTTATTGGGGAAGCTATGAAAAAAACTATAAAACCAATATGTTAATGCCACAAATTCCATCCCCAAAAACCATATTTATATTGTGTTTTGACTATATTAACTATCATTAAGTTGTTAAATAATTGTGTTGATGTTAATATTATTATTAATACCTTTATTTCAAAACTGTACATGAAACTTTAGTGTAATACGACTCATCAATGGTTATTGGAACAAAATTTCGAGTTTTTTTTTTCATGAATTTTTAGCACTGAGAAAAAATTGTCTTTTTATTCCCCACCTAACTAATGAGATTTCCTTTGCTATGGCAGTAAAAGCTTTTGAATCCATCTCAGCCTTTACAATTATTTATTGGTACTAACTCAAATCTTTATTTTGTTTGAAACTTTTATTTTGTAATAAAAAATTGCAATATTTTTCTTTCTTTGAACCAAACTAAGGATAAAAAATACACCAATTTTTTATAAGAAAATTGATCATTCATTTGTTTTTCCTAAAAGGTGAAAATCGCAAAAAGGTTTATTTCGTTCCTGATAGTCATTATTATTTTAGTAAATAGGGATATACTTCGGATTGGAATTCTAAGGAAGTACTTTTTGGTCATTTTCTACCAATGCCAGAACCTTATTCTATTCTGATAAATATATATAAAAAGAGTTTTTCCTCTTTACTAATCCTTTTTATATTTTTGTGCCCCTAACCATTTACTTGTGCTCAAATACAAGTATGGCAATAATCATTTCATACATTTTTTCTTTTGCTCCCGTTATCAAATTTTGATAATCAATCCTAAATCTAGGGTACACAATTAACACCGATTTTGCATGCTTTCACTCCTATATGTACGTAGAGGATGGGACTTGAATCTATCACTGCAATTCAAGAAGCTACTTGATTTTACCCATATGATTATCTAGTTTTTGAGCTGAGATGAAAAAGCGAGATTATAAACTCATATTACTTTTTACTTCGAAAAAAAAAGTATATTTCAATGAATCGCATGTAGAGATATAGATAATACACATAAAACAAAGGGAATTTCATAATTAATAAATTGAGCAGCAACTTGCAGACCACTTGAAAAGGATTATTTATTTATTTATTTGTATCTTACCACAAGAAGTCCGAGAGGAACAATATTACAAATGGTTATCCGAAAAGAAGACACTGATACTAAGATCAATTAAAATAATATGGTGGCCAAAAGGAATCACCAAATAACTCATGAATATTGGTATGACTACAATAGTAGGTCCAATATGAAATAACCAAGTGTCTCCTCTAAACGGAATAATATCTTCTTTTAATAAGACTTTAGTCCCATCGGCTCAAGCTGGGATAATTCCTAAAGGACCATCGTATTCAAGTCCAATACACTATTGTATTCCTGTGGATATTTCCCTTTCGAACCACACAAATACTAATACTCCTATTGTGACTCCTAATATAAAAATAATAGTGGATAGAATAATCCATATAAAACTGAAAAAATCTTTCGAAAAATTAAATAAATTTAGAATTTGTTCCTCAAAATTAATGTTAAAAATCATTTTAGTGATCAACCTTTCCCATAATAATATCTACACTACCTAAATTACCATAATATTTGCCAATTTTATTCTTTTTACCAATTGAAGAAGAATTTGTAGATTGATAAAACTAGGTGGACAAATTTTCCATCTTTAGGGGAAGACACTATCATCTCCTATTAGGAAAATTCCCAATTCTCCTTTGGGATCTTTTGCTCTAATATAATGTTCCTACTTAGGTAATTTAAATTTAGGAGAGGTCTTTTGACTAATAAATTGATGTTCAAAATCATTCCATTCTAAATTTTTTCCCAATGAAGTTGTCGAGCCTCTAAATTTTCAAAAGGCCCCCCTGGATATTATTTTCAAAGCTTGTTGAATTATTTTGACCGATCCCCTCATTTTTCCAATTCATACCAAATAACGAGCTAATGAATTGCCTCCTATTTGCCATTGTATCTACCAATCCAATTTGTCGTAACACTCATAATGATCAACTTTGTGAAGATCCCATTTGATTCCCAAAGCTCGTAACATGGGTCGCAATAAACCCCAATTTATTGCTTCTTCCCTACCAATAATACCTATGAACACAACTATGAAAAACTTAAAGCATTTTTGCCAAATGATGAAGGAGTTTTCAAACCCATGTACCTTCGACAACCCACTAAAAGGGATTTTGAGAAAAGCTTTAAATAAATTCTAAACGTGGGTTTTAAGGATGTTTGTGTCTTTAGATTGTGTGCATTACGTATGGAAGAATTGTCCAACAATGTCCCTCTACTCGTTTAAAAAAATTGGATTATGCGTAATAAGTTTTTCATATTCATCAATTTTTGGTAAGAAATAATCACAACATCTAGGCATTTATCTACCCAACCATAAGGCAAATCTATAGCTCCTTTAATATGAAAAAAATTATGCATCATTCGCATACATGTGGCAGCTTCAAATAAATCATATATCATTTTTCTTTCTCATAATATAAAAGAAGGCGGTTTGTGCACCAATATTAGCCATGAAAGGTTCGAGCCATAACAAATGGGAAGCTATGTGGCTCAATTCCAACATAATGATTCTTATATAACTAGCCTTTTTAGGAACTTGAATGTTAGTCAATTTCTCCGACGCATTTGCAGTTACAACTTCTATAAACATTGTAGTTAAATAATCCCACTGTGTAACATGAGGAAGATATTGAACAACTGTTCTATTTTCAACAATTTTTTCCATACCTTTGTGTAAATAACCCAATATAAGTTCACAATCAATGACATTTTCACCATCTAAAGTAACAATAAGTCCATAACACCATGAATTGATGGATGTTGAGGACCCATATTTATTATCATGGGATTAGTTTTTGTAGCAAGCATGGCATGTATAACCTTCCCTATTATATAAAAATATGTTTCATTCGTATTGATGAATATTTAAAAACAAATTTTTTCTGAAAAATGAAAAAATAAATAATGAATTTTAAATTTACAAACATTTAATTGATTAATTAAATGTTCGTAACAACAAAAGACCCAAAAGACGTTTGTGATTCCTTAAAATTTTCCATAAACCTCTTTGGGATGAATAATCCTTGCCATGTAACTTTAAATGAAAGGTGAGTTTCAAAACATCCGCTTGCATCTTCTATCTTATGGCGACTATTGGCATAGAGTTAGCCGATGCTTATTCTTCAGATATCATCATTGTTTTTTTCTGAAAAAAGGAGTTTACGACTTGTGGGCCTTGTACCTCCACAGGACATTGCTTTGTAAGGCTTTCGCCCATTGTGGAAAATTCCCCATTGTTGCCTCCCGTAGGAGTTTGGGCCATGTTTCAATCCTAGCATGGTTAATCATCCTTTCAGACCAACTGTTGATCATTGCATTAGTAAGCCATTGCTTCACCAATTAACCAATTAGACGCAAGCCCCTCCTTGGGCGGATTCCTCTTTTTGCTCCTCAACTTATGGGGTATTAGTAACCGTTTCTAGTTGTTGTCCCTTTCTCAATGGCAGGTTTTTATGTGTTCTTCACCCGTGTTATTCACTCATCCGCCACTAAAAACACCACTAAGATGCTTCCCATCCAACTTGTATGTGTTAAACATGCCGCCATCATTCATCCTAAGCTAGGATCAAACTCTCCATGAGATTCATAATTACATTACTTATAGCTTCCTTCTTTGTGGACAAAGTTGATTGTGAATCGTCTTTCATCCCAAGGGATAATTCGTGTTCATTTGCTTCATATTAGCATAAAGCTCACTTCTAGTATACCCATCCTTACCTTATCATGTCAATCCCACAAGCCTCTTTCAATTATGAGGAAGCAAATAAAAGAGGAAGCAAATAAAAACACTTGGAATAGATTTAGGGATAATTAGGTTTGAACATATGACTCCCACCACATCAAGGTGATACTCTACCACTGAGTTATATCCCTACCCCAAAGAAAACTTACTAATAAGTAGGCACAAACCTAAAAGTGCAATACCTTTTTAATCTAGATTTAACAAATTCTACATGAAAAATATATTTTTCAATATGTTCAACACCAATCAATCTAACCCTAATATGAGAATTGTTAAAAGAGGGGGAAGGAGAAAAACCAAGTAAATAAAATATAAACATAATTTTTTTTCTTATCCCAAAAATCTTACCCATTTCTAGGAAAATAAAATCCCAACTACCTCTAGTCAACATTTTTTTTTTATGCTTATTCAAAAGTTTTGATGTGTTACCACATTTTTTTTGACAGCTTAGTTGAAAAAAAAGACAATTTTTTTTACTAGGAACATATGTAGGATTTATCACTATAGAAAAGGAATCATATGCAACCGTTAACTACTTTATATACATACATTGCCACCCTATCGAGGAAGGATTTGCAACTAGCTTTAATATACCCTTGACTAGGAGAAAAGGAAATCTTTGCCTCCATGGAAGGACTTCTTGATTTGAATTGATGTAAAGGTACAACCAACCATATTGCCAAAAATCTATGTTGTATATTTTAAATAGGAACGGGTTGATGCCCCTTGCTCTTTTGTGGTACAATCTTCTTCCCATTGAGCTCTTACTTTCTCCCTTGTCCAACAGGAAATGTAATAAAAAAAATATAGGACTGATGCAAGTAGTTTATCACGGAGGACTCCACAATCATTAAGAAAAAAAGAGCTACTTTTTATGTATACTTTTTTTGGCCATATTTATTCCTATTTGTGGGCCTCATGTAATCAATCAACCTGATATAGATATCCATAAGTTATCAAAACTATCTCGAATGAGCCAACTAAATCAAAACATGAAAATCAAACAATATTTTTCAAAAAATGAATTTTTGATCAATTCGATATAATCCATAATTGCCTTTCACTCCCTCGAGCATTGGATATTTCCCTCTTGTTGGACAAGGAGCAGTGGGATTTGTTAAAGAATAGATATACCACTAATAATGAATTGGAGCAATAGCATATGTGGTTGAGCGGTTAAAGCACCCAATTGATAATTGGAGAATTCGTAAGTTCAACTCTTATTGGATGCATGGGAAATAATGAATCAAATTTTGGGTATTGGGTAACACTTACCCATAATTCATTAATTAGATTTGGTGGTAGCTCAGGTGGACTAATAATAATAGTAATAGCCATAATTAGTTTGATTGGGCAACAATCATAAAAGAGAAAAAGAAATATGAATTGAAAATAAAAACATTTATTGGAAGAAAATGCATCGAATTGTAGGATACAAATATAAGATATAATAAAGGGAAGGAATCAAAGTAATCATGGATGAAATGAAATACCCAATACTTACACAAAAAAGATTTGTTTGTTAGGGAAAAATCAATATACTTTTGATGTTGATGAAAAATCTACCAAAACATAGATTAAAAGTTAATTGAAAGTTTTTTTTAGTGTTAAAGTAATAAGAATGAATAGTTATTGACCTCCAAAAAAAAAAGATGAATAGGTCCAAAAATAGGACATTTAGTATGTTATAAACGAATGATTATTACACTTAGGTCCCGTTATTCCATCCCACTATTTCCAAACATATAAAAAAAAATTCATCTTAATACAACATCTTATTATGACCATTTGTCTGTATAAAGCTTATACCATAGGTACACACAATTGTTCTGTATTGGGATTTGAAGAAATAATGAGATCCAATCCTCAGAAGAAATTAACCTATGGACAACATGATAAAAGGTGTCATAATAATAGAGGGGTTATTACTAGCCAACATAGAACATCTGTATTGACAAGTTGATTTTTGATGAAATAAAAAATAATTTGGTACAATTACAACCATAGAGTATGATCCTAATCATAATGCAAATATGTTTCACACATGATGAAGATGGTGAAAAACGATATATTTTACATCCCTGAGGAATCAAATTGGAGGTACTATTATTTATAGTGTAGACGCTCCCATATTAGTGGGAAATACTCTACCTTGAGTGCGGTTTGAATTATTTATTTACGTAATTAAAAAATCAATTTGGATAGTTGCGGAACCTGTAAATCCATCACTAATCCAATATTAAATATGTTTTTATTCGTATAAGCCTCAAGAGGAAACTAAAGAGGAACAATAACATATGATTGAGTTTATCACATCATACTATGAAATATTTATGTCATAATCCTTGGGGATATAGAATAATATGGAGATAACTTTTACTTGTCCTAAACATAGGGAGAAAAATATAAATTCGAACAACCCTTGTTGTTCCTTAATATATACTTGGACGAGCTAATTACATTCGAGTTGGTGGTCAAGGGCAATTTCAAAGTTGGATAATGAATTTTCTTTCATTCCAGAAAGAAAGAATGGAATTTGCCTCTTAAGTTATTATGAAACATAAAAAAATGTTGATGTAAATTGGTAAAGTCATTCATTCTGTAACTACATAGATAGAAGTAAGCCATATGATGGAAAAAACCTAGGATGTAATTAGTAAAAAAGGATTATGCTATATACACCCAGAAAGTTGTATGCATTAAAAAAAACTTGTATAGTTTGGGAAGAGACTGTAATCAATTCATTTGACTTTGTGATAATCTACTTCAACCAATATGCCTTTAGGCACAACTATACATAATGTAAAAATAACACCTCGTAGAAGTGGCCAATTAGTGAAAGTTGCAGGCTCTGTAACCAAACTTATTGCAAAGGGAGGTTGCCTAGCCACATTAAGATTACCTTCTAGAGAAGTTCATATAATATCTCAAGATTGTTTAGCTACAATTGGCCAAGTGGGTCACGTTGATGCTAATAATTGAACTATAGGTAAAGTTGGATCCAAATGTTGGTTAGGTAAACATTCAGAGTAAGAGGCATTGTCATGAACCTTGTAGATCATCCTCATGGGGGTGGTGAAGGCCGAGCCCCAATTGGTAGGAAAAAACCATTAATTCCTTGGCGTCGGATTGCACTTGGAAAGAGGACTCGTAAAAGTAATAAATATAAGTAGAAAAAGTTAGGAAAAAAACTTGTACAAAAAGAAAAAGGAGTAAAAACATGAAAGGTAGTTGGCAATGACATACTCACTAAAAAAAAACCCTTTTGTGGTTGATCATTTTATTGTGAAGAATTAAAGATCTTAATGTAGAAGGGAAAAAAAAAGTATTAGTCTTGTGCATTTACCATTGTACTCACAATGATTGGTCATACTATTGTTGTTCATAACGGGCAAGAACATTTACCTATTTATATAACAAATTGTATGGTAGGCCACAAATTGGGAGAACTTGCACCTATTCGAACTTTTTGGGGACATGCAAGAAGTAATAAGAAATCTCGTCATTGATTAGGAGGTAGCACCCGAAATGAGAACTAATGGTTCCAATTCGGAGGAAATCCAAACCTCAACTAAATATATACGTATGTCTGCTCATAAAACATGGAGAGTAATTAATCAAATTTGTGGTCGTTCGTATGAACAAGCACTTATGCCATTGGAACTTATGCCTTACCGAACAAGACATCCCATATTACAATTGCTTTCTTCTGCAACAACAAATGCAAGTTGCAATTCAAATTTGAATAAAATCAATTTGATTGTAAGTGAAACTAGAGTAGATTGAGGTACTACCCTAAAGAGATTTCAACCTAGAACTCAAGGACATGTTTATCCCATACATAAGCTTACTTGTCATATAACTATTACGATGAAAAATGGAAAATGGATGATCCGATAAAAAAATAAATGGAAGCTTTTATGTGAATATCATTGAAAGAAAGAAGAGATGTCGGGGACAAAATATGAACCCACTTGGTTTTCGACTTGGTGTGACCCAAAATCATCATTCTTATTGGTTCACACAACCGAAAAATTATTCTAAACTTCTTTGGGAAGATTGGGACATGCAAAATTGCATTGAAATTTACATACGTAAACATATAAAAATTTCCTCTAATTATGGAGGAATTGCACATATTGAGATAAGAAAAACAAATTGATTTAAGTCAAAATACATACAAAATTTCCCGCATTGGTGGTAGAAAGTTGCAGGTGAGGGATTGAACAATTGAAAGTAGATGTATGGAATCTTCTCCATTTTGGGGATTGTAAGCTACACATAATTTTGACAGAAGTAACAAAACCATATGAGGAACCAAATATTCTTGCCATCAATTTCACCAAAATCATATCATTGCTTATTAGGGCTAGCCAATCAGTAGATGTGATAAAGGAGTTGCTCACCAATGGGGGCTCCTTGTTGCATTTTGTAATTGTTTTCATTCAATGTAACTTTCAATGTTCTCACCTATAATTTATCATCACTGTCTCTAGCAAAATTTTCACCAATGTGAAGAATTCTCATCATTCCGAAACATCAAAGTAGTCACCTTTCACATAGTACACTTGCAAAATTTTAGGTTGTCACCTCTTGAGGGTCCATTGCTTGTTGAACATGGTGATTATGAACTTGGTAAGGTCCATTGCCCGGTGAGGTTCAATACAACCATCAATGCAATTAAGGTGAAGAGTTGATGATTTCATGCATTTACAATTAACTCTCAAGCACAATAGTCCATGTTGATGTCAATGCAGAGGTTGGTGTTCATGAGTGTTGTGATACAAGCCAAGTCTTTACTTTGAACCCACACTTTAATTTTGAACCTATGTAAAAGAAGAAAAGAGGGTGAGGGAATGGGAAAATAATTAAGATTTTCCTGGGATGTGTGTGTAGCAAAACTTCCATGGGTAGAAACTATGGTTGGTTTTGATGGTTAAATTTAATATGGCTAACTCTAGAACTTTGATAAGACTTTCACTTGTAGACTATCAGTTTGCACACCTTCAATTTTATGAGCGAAGTTATAAATTACTATGATTTGATTGCAAGTTGTTTTGGCCACAAATGTTGGATTATTTTTCAAATGCACGAACTTGGATGTAGAAAAGAGTGCCAACTTTGTTAATGGGTGAAAACAATAAGTCTTCCCTTCTTTAAAACTTTGTATTGGAACTTCGCATTATATCAAAAACATGTGAATGGAAAACATAAAAGGTGATAATATGTTGGGTTTCTAAATGGGAATAACATCAGTATAAAGGGCTGTGCACACATGTATTTGTGGAAAGCTTCACAGTGCCAAGAGCTTTTTGAACGTCAGACAAGGATTTTGTAACCAGGAATTGACTAAAAATTTTATACAAGCAATGTACATTAGATCCTATCAACTACATGTTTTCACATAATTGACCAAAGTGTTTAGGGTTTAGGGTTTACTTGTGAGAGTATAGAGCAAAACCATCTCCTCCTGCATTGCAGGATCAAACTACCAAACAGAATATGCACTGGTGCATTTATTCTGCTTTCTACTCCACATGAAAGAAATGGACACAATCGATTGGAAAAATTGCTAAATAACTTCCCTTTATACTCAAATTTGCCCATTACATTGTCCCGAGATGTACAAAGATTGGCCTTTTAACCAAAACATAACATTACCATGGGTAT
>Ga0116227_10001937_pt1 | contig 47154 bp, 30 predicted proteins | sample S1TSphgellanicum_FD_89693 | JGI IMG/M metagenome (GOLD analysis project Ga0116227, IMG submission 89693) | Host-associated microbial communities from peat moss isolated from Minnesota, USA - S1T2_Fb - Sphagnum magellanicum MG | ecosystem: Host-associated > Plants > Peat moss > Unclassified... | reverse complement strand
CCAAATACGGTCAAATTTCTTCAAAAACTCAAATTAAAAAATTGCACCATGAATCTAAAAAACCAAATACGGTCAAATTTCTTCAAAAACTCAAATTAAAAAATTGCACCATGAATCTAAAAACCCAAATACGGTCAAATTTCTTCAAAAACTCAAATTAAAAAATTGCACCATGAATCTAAAAAACCAAATACGGTCAAATTTTTTCAAAAACTCAAATTAAAAAATTGCACCATGAATTAAAAAAAACCAAATACATGTAGCTAGGTTAGGGGTGTTGCTTGAGACATATTGTTTTTCAAAATATCAATTAAAATTTTATAATTAAAAAAATATTAATATTGAAAATTAACATTAAATCAATTAAAATTTTATAATTTTGAAAACATTGGAACTGAATAGTTCTTTGATTTTTTAATTTTTTGATTATTTTTTCTCCCCATAAGAACCAAAATCACGTGATTAAATAAAAGTTTGAAAAGTCAATGATTGAGTAACCATGGTAACTGATTCTCTCATTCTTTCTTTCTACAGCTAACCATGGTTAGATGTGGAAAGAAAGAAATAGAGAGAAGAGAAAAGTTTAACCCATTCCCGTACCTGAGTTCCTCTGAACTAACCAAGATCTAAACCCATGGTTAGCTGTAGAAAGAAAGAAAGAAAGAATGAGAGAGAATCAGTGTTTTTTTTCCGTTAATTTTGTGATATAGCCAAAACTGGCAATGATCAATATGATGGTTTAGCCAAATTTGACTACAAGCTAAATATGAAAGTAAAATAAAATTCAAACATTCTTTTATATATATTTTTGGCTACTTAATTTAACCATGTGTCGGAATCTGGCGATTTTTTTCTTAAGTTTTGGTCTAATTATGGCTATTGAAAATCTCAAATGGGACTTGATTTTAGAACTTTAATATAACTTTTTGGCCGGAGTGAAAGAGAGAGAGAAAAGTTAACCCATTCCGTACCGGAGGTTGCCTGAACTAACCATGGTCTAAGCCATGGTTAGCGGTAGGACGAAAGAAAGAGAGAACGACACAAGAGAGAGAGAGGAATCGAAGAAAGTTCTGGGAGTGTGGACGAAATCGGTGGAAGAAATCGAAGAAGAAGAAGAATCCTGCAAAAATCACCACCAGTTTTTGCTTGTGCAAGCTTCTCTGATCACTAGGTAACAAATTTCCTTACTACCCCTTTCGGATTTGCCTCTTGAAACTCATTTTTTCTCATGAGGGGTTGAAGAAAAAGAAGAAGAAGAAGAAGAAGAAGAAGAAGAAGGTGATGATCATGATGATGCTCATCATGGGGTCGATCAAGGTGTTGGGTTTCCGTTAGATTGGGTTTTTGTTATTGGTTTAGTTTTTGAGAGTTGTTGTTGTTGTTATTATGTGTGTGTTCCCCCTTCCCCACCCTCTCTCCTCCTTCAGAGCTGATAGTTTGGAGAAAATCTCTTGAGGAAGTAATGGGTACTTAGGTGAAAGCCGCAAAAATCCAGGGTGCAGAGTTTCAGCTTGAGTTTTGCAACTGGTTTTTTGGGTTTGTGTTTTTGAAGTTTGCTGATTGATTGCTTGCTGCTGCTGCTGCTGCTGATGGTGGTGGTGGTGATGATTATGATGATCTTGGCTTTATTTAGAACCCTATCAGACTTTTGATGTTAGTGATTGTTAGAGGGTGTTGCTGGATCTTGATCATTCTGAACAACTCCCCCCATGTCCTCTCCCTGGAGTCTTTTTTTCCCCTAATAGGGATGTTGATGGAACCTATGAGTGGCTTTGCAGGGGAAAGAGAGAGGAATGGAATTGTCTGTGGTGAGCTGAAGAGGTGGCAGGAATCTTTTTGCAGAGAGGAAGGAGAAGGGATCCCCACTCACCGACCACAAAAAAACTCTATCTCCTGATTTTGTGGTATGTGCACAAAACTCCAAATCCACAACAGAAATCATGGAGGTGTAGCTTCAGAAGCAAGTGGTAGTATTCTTTTGAGAGAGGTGGAAACTTAACTGGAGCTCAAGAGGTCTCTTCTGGAGCTCCAAGAGGATAACGGTAGTGATCAGAAGATCACAGTCCATTTGCAAATGAGAGGAAAAGCTGCTAGTCTCCTGCAAATCTTCATTAGGACAAGACTGAAATTCTGGAGTTACAATGACAATTTGCCTTTTTTTTATGAGCAGCAGCTTTTGATTCTTCACCCCCAGATGCAAGATCTGGCAGCTAGTTGCTGCTGCTGTTGTTCCAGAACTTTGACTTAAAACTATTCATATTTTTGAGGTGGGTGGTCTGTGGGCATGACCTTGCGTGCAGTATGACAAAAAGATTTCAGTGAGTTTCTATGTTTGCTGCTTGTAGGTCAAAGTTGGGCTCAGGAAGCTCAGACTCTGCGATTATATTGAAGTCATGGTGGCAGCCATCAGAATTATCACTTGTGAGTAGTCTCGTTGAACCCTATTCTTACCTGCTTCATTTGAGGCTTATGGTTTGTAATTTTTCTCCAGGTGTAGGATGATGTAATTGGCCTTCAAGAAACATGTACAGTACTAGAAGGAACTGGTCTAAGCATTAGAGCAGACAGAGCATTAAAATGTTTTGTTAAAACATGTTTGTTTGCTTTGGATGGAGTCAAAGGTTGTAGGCTTGTTAAAGCTAGAGAAGTTCATGTGATTGAATACTTGAGATATTGAGCTTATGACAGTGGCAAGTCTACTACGGTGGTCTAACTGCAATCACTTGCTCAATCGACGAGATTTCTTCTAGTCTATTGCTGTGCTTAACGAAGAGGCTCTATTGAGCAGTAGGGAGTAGATAACCCTCATTCAATTCAAGTTAAGAATCTCCTTTCTATGATTTTCTGGTGCTGATGCTACTTCCCATCAGTTTAATGCAGCTGTGCCCATCCTTTTCTTATGTTCAATTCTCCAGTTGTGAAATTTCTGTTGGTTTCTTGCAGCTGTTAATGATCATTTTCAAGGAAAGAAAAAGCTTGGGTTTGGTGTTTGTGTTGAGAATTTTGGAGGTGTCATTGTTTTTGCATCTGAAGGAAAACTACAGAAGCTTGCCAGCAGGGGTGATTGGCTGCCTCAGGTTGGGTTTGTGCTTAGATAGTGAAATTGAGAGTATTCTCTCAGCAGCAGAAAAGGTGAAGAGGAGAGTGCTGGTGATCATGCACAGACATTGCAGGTTCAGAAGGAACAAACTATATATGTGGCAACAATGGTGGATAGATTCTAGGTTGAGGAACTTGTGACAAAGAAGAAACCAGTCCCACAGCTGCAGCTGCAGCTGCTGTAGTCGTCATGGAGCAGCAGGACCTTGGATTTGCAGAGGATTTTGGTCAGAAGGTAGACCTGACCCAGCGAATCCGCGAAGTACTAGCAAACTATCCAGAAGGCACCACCATTCTGAAAGAATTGCTGCAGAATGCGGATGATGCAGGGGCCACAACTGTGAGCTTTTGCTTGGATCGTCGACAGCATGGCACTGAATCTCTGGTCTATGGCCGTCTCGCTGAGTGGCAAGGGCCTGCATTGCTGGCTTTCAACAATGCCCAGTTTAGAGAAGAGGATTTTGAAAGTATTTCTCGGATTGGGGACAGTAAGAAACGCGGTCAGGCTTGGAAGACAGGACGTTTTGGGTGCGACCCATTTCTACCTAGCTGCTTGTATTTAAGAGTTGTGAAGCTTTGTTGTCAAGTCTCTGGATAGACCCGAATCTCAATTTTTGTGTGAGGAGAGGAGGAACTTTTTGTTGCTGCTGCTGCTGTTTGTGGGATGATATTGGTGTGCACAGGTGACTAAAGTAGTTGTGCGCTCTTGCATACAGGGTTGGATTCAACTCAGTGTATCATCTCTCCGATCTACCGTCCTTTGTCAGTGGGAGATATGTGGTAATGTTTGATCCTCACTGCAAGTTCCTTCCTCAAGTATCTCTGGCAAATCCGGGGAAACGATTTGATTTTGTCAGCACCCACGCACTCGATCGATACAGAGACCAGTTTGTGCCATATTGTGCATTTGGGTGCGATATGGAATCCCCTTACGCAGGGACGCTCTTTCGGTTTCCACTTCGTAATGACCAGCAAGCTGCAGTGAGCCGCCTTTCCAGGCAATCCTACTCTGAAGACGATATGAGTAACTTATTGCACAATCTGTATTTGGAAGGCGTATCTGCAATGCTGTTCCTGAAGAATGTAGAGGCAATAGAGATTTATGAGTGGCATAAGGGTATGGAAAGTCCACAACAGACCTACATCTGTCACATAGATACTCCAACAGCAGAAATACGCTGGCATCGGCGGGTGTTTTCCAGGTTATCACAGGCACCTCTATCTGCATCACAGGGCATGAATAACTACACTGATGTTTACAGTGTGCGGTTTGTTAGCGAGGCTTTTGCAGCAGCAGCTCATGTGATAGAGGAGAAGACCGAGTCCTTCCTTATTGCTCAGGCAATGGGTGCAGCATCAAGCAGAGTTGGGGCAATGGTCAAAAATGCAGCAAAAGACCATGATCTCCATTTCCTTCCTTGGGCTTCCTTGGCTGCAAAAGTCGCTGGAACTGGTCAGAAGGTGGCATTTTCTTTCTATTTTTCTTCTCTGGGTTGGTGCAAATTATAGCCTGTTTCAGAGGGTTGCACTCTTTTGTATTATTACGTTGACTAGGGTTGTGGGTTTCTTCTGCTGGACAAATGGAGGCAAGCACGTTTGTGTGCATGTGAAGAATTGACAACTTGGGTGAGTTTCACTTCTGCAGGCACAGGATGAAGCAGGTCTAGAAGGACAAGCGTTTTGTTTCCTGCCGCTTCCAGTGAAGACAGGGTTGCCTGTGCATGTAAATGGGTACTTTGAACTATCATCAAACCGTCGTGACATATGGTATGGTGCTGATATGGATAGAGGAGGGAAATTGCGGTCTGATTGGAACCGTTGTCTTCTTGAGGATGTGGTAGCTCCAACTTTTACCCTCTTGCTTTCTGAGGCCTCGAAGCAGTTTGGGCCAATTACTTTGTACAATTCTCTCTGGCCTTGTGGAAGTTTTGCAGAGCCTTGGTTAACCATGGTGAAGCGCTTTTACATAAGTGCTTCAGAGCTTCCCTTGCTGCATACAGCAGCAGTGGTTGGCAGCAGTGGTGGAAGATGGTTAACTCCAAAGGAAGCTTTGTATCACGATGAAGAGTTTGTCAATAAAGAGGAGCTTGCTCGGGTGTTGATTGCCAAAGGCTTCCCCCTCGTTCGTCCTTCCATGACTTTAAGGAACATGTTATTCATGTATTGTGTACTGAACCCGAGAATGGTGTTACCAAGTCTGATCAGATCAGAGCTTCGGAAACCAGGAAAGCATGTGGGATTAGTGGATCGAAGCAATGCATTAGTGTTGCTGGAGTATTGTTTGGGTGATGTTATAGATGAAGAAGCTGTGGAGGTACTGTCGGGTTTGCCTCTCATTCCCCTGGCAAATGGTGCCTTGGGTGTGTTTGAAAGAAAAGGTGAGAGAAAAGGCTTGTCAGTCATCTGCAATGAACTTGAATTCCAGCTGGTGCGCAGTCTGCCAGGAGTGATTGTTGACATGGGTATACCCAAAGAGTTGTTTGAGAGGCTTACGAACATTGCCCGTGTTGGCAATGCAAGTCTTTGCTGTTTCAGCTACGTGCTGCTTGCTCAGCAGTTTTTGGATCAGATTTTGCCATCAGAATGGAAGGGAGTAGATGAGGTGGAATGGAAACCAGATTTGGTTTCTCGGCACCCAAATGAGGATTGGTTGATGTTGTGTTGGCAATACCTGCGAGAGAATTGCAAAACATTGTCAAGCTTTGAAGAATGGCCATTGCTTCCAACGACTACTGGTCATCTTTGTCGGCTTCGCACCAACTCAAAAGTGTTAAGATCATCAGGCGTCTGGAGCTCTAGCATAGAAGGTACAATTGTAAAACTGGGTTGCCAGATATTGAGGAATGGATTGGGAGTGGAGGAGCATCAGCAGTTGTCAGCTTACGTGCACAGTGCAAGTGCAGCGGGCGTGTTGGATACACTTTTTGTTGCTGCTTCACATCAGCTGACTCGTGTCCCACTCCTGTTTGCAAAGGTGAGTAACACTGAGAGACGTGAATTGCGCAAGTTTCTATCTGATGGAAGATGGTATGCAGGCGATCATCTGAGTGACATCCAGTTGCATGTGTTGAAAAGCCTTCCAATTTTTGAGGTGTACTCTGGAGACCCTGGCAGCAGTGATGATGATGATGATGATGACAAAACACTTTTTGTTGACCTTCTTGGTGCCAAAGTCAATTTGGCTCCATTGGGTGTGAACAAGTCTCTTCTAGGTCCAGAGTTTCTACATTCATCGACACAGTGGGAGACACAATGGTTGGCAGGACCTCTTGGAGTGGTTCGTCTGGGACGTCCACTCTTTTACAAGCGCCGGGTACTGAATCGCCTGCATGAGCTTTCACCCAAGCTTCGTGATCAGATGATGTTGTGTATATTGAAGGAGCTTCCACAGCTGGCTGCTGTGGACCCAAGCATCCGGGAAGTGCTGAAGCATCTGGCATTTGTACCAACAGCTAGTGGTACACTGCGAACTCCAAGCACACTTTATGACCCTCGCAGCATGGAGTTAACTGCATTGCTTGATGATCAAGAGTCATTTCCTGTGGGCATATTTGTGGCAGAGGAAGTCCTCGAGATGTTGCAAGGACTTGGCTTAAAAGTTGGAGTCATGCCAGAGACTCTGGTGCAAAGTGCACGGCAGGTAGAAGCTTTGATAGGTACTGATAGGGTTCTTGCTCACAAGAAAGGGCAAGCTCTCTTGTCGTACCTGGTGCTGAATGCCGGCCGATGGCTGCTCCCACAGCCCTTCGAGGATGTCAACAAGACTTTGGGGGGTCGCATGTTTCATAAGCTTTCCACCATGTTCCAAGGGGCTGATGCAATGAGCTTGGAGATGGCAATGAGCTCATTCTGGAATGAGCTGAGGAACATCTGTTGGTGTCCTGTTTTGCTGCACCCACCTCATCCCCATTTGCCATGGCCCTTGGTGGATAGTGCGGTGGCACCTCCACAGCATGTGCGCCTGCAAGAGGACATGTGGCTTGTGTCTGCGAGCATGCGAATTCTGGATGGAGAGTGTCGCTCCTTGGTATTGGCTTCCAAGTTAGGCTGGGCTTCACGACCCAGTGGAAGATGCTTGGCAGCACAACTGCTCGAGCTTGGAAAGAACCATGTTGTGGTTGAGGATCAAGGGTTAGGACAGGCACTTGCTACTGCAGTGCCAAGGATCTATGTTCTCTTGAATGAAATGCTCGGCAGTGATGAAATGGAGATTGTGAAAGCTGTGTTGGAGGGAAGCCGCTGGGTGTGGGTGGGCGATGGCTTTGCCAGTGTACGAGAAGTTGCCTTCAGTGGACCACTTCATTTAGCACCCTATCTTCGTGTCATCCCTGCAGACTTGGTGCCATTCAAGGAGCTCTTAGTGGAGCTCGGCGTCCGTGAGACACTCACCCCAAACGAGTTTGTTCTCATCTTGTCCAACATGGCCAATGACAAACAGGGTGCACCTTTAGATTCCCGGCAGCTGAATGCAGCAGTTTGGTTGGTCCAGCATCTAGCCGACTTGCATTTCAATGGGCAGGAGGTGACTGTCTATGTTCCGGACGAAAACTCCATGCTGGTTCAGGCAAGCAAGCTGGTATACAATGATGCTCCCTGGCTGTCAAACACAGGTGCACCCACAACTCCAATGAGTGCACCTTTAACTGGGCAAACAAGGACAGTAGCAACAACAACAGGTCTCAAATTTGTGCATGCAAAGATCTCTATGGATGTAGCAGAGAGGATGGGAGTGCGGTCACTGCGCAGGATGATGCTGGCTGAAAGTGCAGATTCCATGGATTTAGGACTCCATGATGCAGCTGAAGCTTTTGGGCAGCACGAAGCTTTGACTACACGGTTGAAGAATATAGTGGACATGTATGTTGATGGGCCTGGGATTCTCTGTGAGCTTGTACAAAATGCAGATGATGCCGGTGCCACTCAGGTGAGCTTTCTGCTAGACAGGTCTGAGTATGGCACTTCGTCGGTACTGTCACCAAAGATGGCTGACTGGCAGGGACCTGCGCTCTACTGTCGTAATGATTCGGTTTTCACAGCACGTGATCTATATGCCATCTCACGAATTGGCCAAGATAGCAAGCTTGAGAAACCATCGGCTATTGGTCGGTTTGGGCTTGGGTTCAACTCTGTCTATCACTTTACTGATATTCCTGGGTTCATATCAGGTGGCAACTTGGTTATGTTTGACCCACATGCCTCCCATCTTCCAGGCATCACTCCTTCGCATCCAGGTCTCAAGATAAGCTTCGTTGGCAGAGGCTTACTTGAGCAGTTTCCTGATCAATTGCATCCGTATCTGCTCTTTGGGTGCGACCTACGAAAGCCTTACCCTGGCACTCTTTTCCGGTTCCCATTACGAAATGCAAAGACTGCTGCAATCAGTGAGATCAAGCAAGAAACTTATAGTCCTGAGGATGTGTTGTCACTCTTTGCATCCTTCAAGAGCAGTGCCGAGGAGGCCATGCTGTTTTTACGAAATGTTGCCAGCATTGCAGTTTATGTGCGTGATGACCCAAGTCATGACATGCAGCTGCTGTACCAAGTCGAAAGGCCCGCCACTCCTCAATCCCTTGAGAAGCATGCCACTGGGTCTCGCAATCTTGTATATGAATTTGTGCGTGGTGACCCACAGAATCCAATTGATAAGGAGGAGTTTTACAGAAAGCTCATCAAAACTCCTGAGTCACAACTGCCTTGGCAGTGTCAGAAGGTGGAGATTAAGGTCACAATGCCTGGGATGCAAACCTCACACACATGGCTGGTCAGCAATGCCATGGGAGGCAAGCATGCACGAGAGCAGGCAATCGCACCTGAGAACCGTGCTCGTGGGTTTGTACCCTGGGCAGGCATTGCTGCTCTGTTGCTAGTCCCGGATCAACTAGAGAATGGTGGTGCTAATGGGTTGAATGCAGCAGTTGAAGGTGTTGTTGATGCTGAGGTAGTCCCAAATGGACAAAAGGCTGCAGTTATCTCTAGAGGATTGGAAGGGCGTGCGTTTTGCTTCCTCCCGCTACCTGTCAAGATTGGCCTCCCTGTTCATGTCAATGGCTATTTTGAGCTTTCGTCAAACCGTAGAGATATATGGTATGGCGATGATATGGCTGGAGGAGGAAAGTTGCGGTCAAACTGGAATCAGTGCTTGTTGGAGGATGTTGCTGCTCCAGCTTATGCCCGACTGCTCAGTGAGGCAGCTCGGGAACTTGGGCCAACAGAAAGCTTTCATGTCTTGTGGCCAACAGGAGCAACATCAGATCTTTGGGCATCTTTGATGCAACAAGTGTACAAAGCTGTGGTGGAACTTGATCTCCCTGTGCTTTATACACTGGCAGCTCAAGGTAAATGGGTGTCACCCAAGAGAGCTATATTTCCGGATAATAGTTTTGCTGAGGCACATGAGCTCAGCAAAGCTTTGGCAGAAGTTGGGCTTCCCATAATCACTGCCCCTGACGGTGTTGTGAAGAAGTTCCAGGAGATATGTCCTTGGTTACACCATCTCACACCCAGGATGTTGCGCAAAGCTCTGGGCGCACGGCACATCTTGGTTCACAGGAGTATGAACGTTTTGGCTCTCAAGTATTGCTTGACCGATGTGAATGAGGTGGATGCAGGGGACAAATTGCAGGGTCTGTTGCTCCTCCCACTTTGTGACGACTTGTTTGGAACGTTTGCCAAAAGTGGAGCTGGGGAGCGGATTCTTGTCACAACCAGTCATGAATTTGAGCTGCTGAAGGATGCAGTCCCGTACATGCTGATTGACCGTGAAATAGACAGTGATGTTTTCCTGACGTTGCAATCAATTGCAAAGCACGGTGGATCGAATCTTTGCTTGCTTTCAGGACCCATTCTAGAGGAGCTTCTACCAAGATTGGTCCCAGCTGATTGGCGCGGCAAAGCTGTGGTGGCCTGGACACCTGGTGTCAACAAGCACCCAGGTGTCAATTGGATGGAGCTACTTTGGAAGTACTTTGAATCCACATCTGTAGATCTTGAGATCTTTTCAGAGTGGCCACTACTACCAACAACAGATGGACAGCTGCGCAGACTCATGCGAAATTCACAGGTGCTCAAAAACGATGGGTGGAGTGAGAACATGGTGGCTGTGTTGCAGAGGGCCAAGTGCGCTATTCTAAGGGCAGATGTGTCAGTCAGTCATGCAAAGCTGGGGGATTATGTGCATGAGGCATCTGCTTTTGGTGTTCTGAATGTGCTGCAGGTGGCAGTCTCTGGGCAGCTGCATTTGCTGGCTCCTCTATTGAAAGGGGCATCAGATGGTGAACTTCGAGAGCTTCGCAGCTTTTTGTGTCAGTCTAAGTGGTTTTCATCTGGAATGATGGACGCTCCTCATCTCCAAGTGCTGCGTACATTGCCTGTGTTTGAGTCATATTCAAGTGGTGGAGGCCGCTCGTTTGTTGACTTATCCCAGAGAAAACGCTGGTTTGCGCCTGATGGTATTGATGATGGCCTGCTTGGTGACAGCTTTGTGCAAGCTGAGTCACAAAAGGAAGCAGAGGTGCTGTCCAAGTACTTGGGCATCACAAAGCTCAGCAAGACGTCATTTTACCGAGACCACCTGTTCAGCCATATTTCACAGATTCCTCTCGAGGTCACGAGACGCACGATGTTAACTGTAATTCAGGATTTGCCAAAGCTGCTGGAAGAGGATCCTGCACTGGAAGAAATCTTGTCTGGTCTGCCCTTTGTTGCAACTGCACAGGGCACTCTGGAAGCACCCAAGAAGTGAGCCCTAAACCCTAAAACCCTAAACCCATTCATTTGCACTTGCAAGTCTTGTATGTGATTTTGTACTTGATGTTCTTCTAAAGCCCTGCTCTTTGTCATCCTTCTGGATCTTGTTTGAAAAACGTGTGTGCTGATTGAGGGGGAAGGGTGGTGGCATTGTGCAGGTTGTATGATCCTCGGGTGCCTGAGCTACAGACATTGCTCAACAAGCAAGTGTATTTTCCTTCTGGGGATTTTGCTTCGGATGCCATCTTAGATGTGTTAGTGCAATTGGGCTTGAGAAGGTCACTAGGCAATGTCGGACTGCTTGACAGTGCACGCTCTGTCACCATGATCAGTGGGTCTGACATAGTAGAGGCTGTGAGGAGAGCAAAAGCTTTGCTTGTGCATCTGGATGACCTTGAGCTAGCTCGTGAGTCTATGTTCACAGCTTCTTCTGCCAATCCTGTCGCCTCTAATCCTGTGCACTCTATAGGGGCTAATGGTGCACAGGCAGCAGAATCCTCAACTTCAACAACAGAGCTACAATTGCACGGAACTGACCACATGGTGGCTGTTCAAAACTTGGTTTTGAAGCATGCCGAAGACAACAAAGAGCGAACCTTGACACAGTATGGAGGAGATAGCAGTGATGAAATCGACACAGATTTCTGGATGCAGTTGACCAATATCAGCTGGTGTCCAGTTCTCATGAGTGCACCTGACCCGAAGCTTCCATGGCAGCAAGTGCCAGCTCCCATAGCTCCCCCAAAGCTCATACGACCAAAGTCACAAATGTGGCTAGTTTCTGCGACCATGAGAATCCTTGATGGTGACTGCCAGTCGGTGAGCCTAGCATCAAAGCTGGGCTGGCGAGACCCTCCAAATGCAGGTCTTTTGGCAGCACAGCTGATTGAATTATCTAAATGCTATTTACAGTGGAGGGATAATAGTACTGTTGGGTCCAAAGACAGATCGGAGGCCGCGCTCAATGAGATGAATGCAACTCTGTCAAAGGAGATACCTGCCATGTACAGCTTGTTGCAAGACAGGCTTGGTACACAAGAAATAGCTGTAGTGGAGTCGATGCTGGAGGGTGTTCGATGGGTGTGGGTTGGTGAGGGCTTTGTGTTACCCAAAGAGCTTGCATTCAATTCGCCTGCACATTTCTATCCATATCTGCACAGTGTTCCTCCACAGATTGCAGGTTTCAGGAAGTTGCTGATGGCATTGGGTGTTCGTGAAACATTCGAAGTGGGTGACTATGCTCGTGTCTTGTTCAACATAGCTACCGACACAAAAGGAAGGGTGCTCACCCCTGAGCAACTGACATTCTGCTTGAGTGTGTTGCATGTGCTTGCTGATGCATTACCAGCTTCCGGAGGCAGCAGCAGTAATGCAGTGCTGCTCGGTTCAGTATTAGTCCCAAATGCGGCTGGGATCTTAGTTCAGGCAAAAGAGTTGGTTTATAACGATGCTCCATGGTTGCCCAAGAGTGCGCTGGAGATGACTGGTGTGAACCGCCTCGTTCATACAGACATTGAGAATGAATTGGCCAAGCGACTGGGGGCGAAGTCTCTGCGTTATTTGTCCTTGGTAGATCAGGAAATGACAAATGATTTGCCCTGCCTGAGCACCATTGCTGTCTCTGACACACTTTCTGGTTATGGGCATGACAAGGAGCTACTCCTCTACAACCTCCTAGAAATAGCTGACTGCTGCAAAGCCCGCAAGATCCACGTGCTGTACGATAAGAGAGAACATCCCCGACAATCCCTCCTCCAACCCAATTTAGGTACCTTTTGACAAACAGCGGGGCTGTTGGCTGATCTCTCTCATTTGAGAATGAAGTTTGTGTGCATTGTTGGTGATCATATCCATCATGTAGTTGAGGAATTCTTCTTTTGCTGATGATGGGTTTAAGTGGTGCATTGCTGCAGGTCAGTTCCAAGGTCCAGCTCTCACAATTGCATTTGAAGGAGCAGTCCTTAGCACGGAAGAAGTGTGTATTCTACAGGCTAGTCCCCCAGCTAAGCTTCATGGCCATAGTTGTCAGTATGGGAGTGGCTTACTGGGAGCTTACCATCTCACAAGTCTTCCTTTTATCGTCTCGGGTGGTTACCTTTACCTTTTTGATCCTTCGGGGCAGATCCTTGCTTCATCTTTGGCTGATGGCCGAGCTGCTCCTTCAGGAAGTCCAGCCGGAAAAGCCTATGTCTTGAAAGGTAATTTGGTGACTTTGCTCACACTGACTGACTGGTGCCCCCCACACCCAAAGCTCCCTATCTGAGAATCCATTTCGTTGCCTGCTGTTCTGACAATAAAGATCTACAATATGATGATTTTTTCCTGCTGGAAGTGTTAGTTCTTTGATCTGGAACAAACACAGAGGTTCTACCATGGGATCTCTGCCATGTGATGGTTCTCTAGGAGTAGACAAGATTTTCTCTACAGTGGGTGTTTTGTGTGGTGTTTTGTTGTGTTAGGTACGGATCTAGCACAGAGATTCTCGGATCAGTTTTTGCCCCTGCGAGTGAGCTCAGAACTCTCGTGGGCAAGGTCTGACTCAACAATCATCCGAATGCCACTGCACTCAGCTGAACAAGCTGCTAATTTCAAGTTCGCAAATAGTGTGGAGTGTGGTGATGCTGACGTAGGGAGCATACTTGACAAATTTAAGGCCCATGCTTCCAGTTCCCTGCTCTTCATGAAAGCAGTTGAAGATGTATAATTACTCATTACTGATCATGTACTTTTGAGTTTTGTTGGCAGCAGACAGCCTTCAATGATGCTTTTGGGTGGCAGTTTGTCTACAAATTTTGATGCTTTTGGGTGGCAAATTTTTTGTATAAAATCTGATGCTTTTGGGTGGCAGTTTTTGTACAAAATCTGATGCTTTTGGGTGGCAGTTTTTGTACAAACTTCCAATACTATGTATGGGGTGGCAGTTTATGTACAAAATCTTTTGTTTTTGGGTGGCAGTTTTTGTACAAAATCTGATGCTTTTGGGTGGTGGTTTTTGTACAAAGAATCCTCCATTCTTTGACTGTCTTTTTCTCTCACAATCTGTGGCAGGTATCAGTAACAGTTTGGGAGGAAGGAGAGCCAGGTCCTAATGAGCTGTTTGGGGTACGAGTAGATCCCGCTCGAGCTGTGCTCAGGAACCCATTCCAAGACAAGAAATGGGGCAATTTCAAATACCAACTTTCCACAATGTTTGGGAGTTCTAGTTCAGCCTCCAAAGTGCACACAATTGACATGCTTCTCACAGAGAATCAGAGCAAAATCGTGGACAAGTGGCTCGTGGTTCAAACACTTGGCTCTGGCCATACGCGGGACATGGCTCTCGATAGGTCAGTAATGCTGTGCTGATCATCCCAGGAGAGATTTCTTTCCCTTTGTAGTTTTGAAGCGTTGTCAGTGAATGTTTTCCCAGGCAGGTTGCTGCTGCTCTTCCTTTCTATGTCAAGGTTCTGCTCATTGGGTGATTGCTAAGAGAGCTCTGTTATGTATGTGGGTGGATGGAGTGCAGGAAGTATTTGTCATACAATTTTACACCGATTGCAGGTGTGGCAGCGCACATTTCACGGAATGGGGTAGTGCCCACTGAAAGTACTGATGGGTGTATTCTGGCACCACTGCCATTGCCTATTGCAACGGGACTGCCTGTCACGATCATGGGGCATTTTCTGGTGTCTCACAGCAGCAGCACCCGGCACTTGTTTCAGAGTCTCACATCAGCAGATTTGAAACGAAGCAGTATGGACAGGCCTCAACCAGTGGGAAGAGTTCCTCCAGAGAATGTAGCAGCTGCTTGGAATAAGGAGCTTCTGCTATGTGTGCGTGACTCATACTTGGAACTCCTCCAGGAGGTTCAAAGGCTTCGTTTGGATCCAACAATGTCACGGGCTGATCCTCCCATTGGGCGAGGTCTAGATGGAACCCATGGGATCCCTGCTGAGAGGGCTTATTCTTTCTGGCCACGCTCGCACTCATTGCTATCCACATCAGGTTCTGACATGGAGAGTAGTGGCCCTGAGCAACTGTATGCGGTTGACAGGTCTTGCATTGTGGAGTGGTTGATCAAGCCCATGTACATGCGCCTGGTGGAGCTGCCAATGTGGCAACTGCATGGAGGTGCTATGGCCAAAGTAGGAGATGGGATGTTCCTGTCTCCACCAGGAACAGAACAGCAAGGCATGGCTCCACCTGCAACAGTTTGTGATTTCCTGAAATCTCATTATCGTGTTTTCGCAGTGCCATGGGAACTAACCAAAGAGATGGAAGCTGCGGGAGTTAGTGCAAAGGTGTTAACTCCCAAAATGTTGCGGGCACTACTGCGAGTTCCTTCAGTTGCTGCAGCTGTCCCATCTGTGGTGACACAAGTTGATCTTCTCGAATTCTGTTGTGCTGATCTTTATGTTGATAATTTGAGCATTTCAACATCCGGAGCTCCTCATGTGAATTCTGCAAGGCAACAACAACCTGATGAAGCAGACACACGGTTCATCAGGCCCTTGTCAAGAGAATTGGGTGCTCATGCTAGCAGATTGCATCAGGGGAGTGGCAGTGGTGCAAGGGCTAGGCCTGCAGTTTTGCGAGCAGAACAACAAACGCAGACAGAATCTCGACTTCTACCACAAGTATTGGATGGGCGAGATCCAATGGACTGGTTTTCGGAGATAGGGAGGGCACTTGTAGACCTTGGTGCTGCGGTTATGCCTGAAGTGACTAGTGATGCAGCTGGGACTCAAGGGTCTGTCAGGCCAGAGGACGAGGATACGACTCTTGACAGGTCGCGGGTCCTTGAGATGAAAGGATTGCTCTGCCCAACAGCAACCGGTGAAATGGTGAAGATGGGCATCTCAGAGCTTTGGGTAGGAAACAAAGAGCAGCAAGAGTTGCTTCAAGGCTTAGCTTCAAAGTTTGTGCATCCACTCTGCATAGAGCGCGCTGTGCTCACAGGCTTGTTTCATCACCGTACCTTCCAATCTCTCCTGAATCTGCAGCCTTTTTCCTCCCATTTACTAGCTGCAAATCTCAGAGCTGTGCTTCCAAAATATTTCATCCAAAGAAGTTCTTCTGTCAGAGCAGTTGCTGCTCCTTGGGTTGCTTGGACTGATATCGTCAGCCCGATGACAGGCCCAACAAAAGAATGGCTCCGCTTGTTTTGGGCAAATGTGAATGTTGCATCAGCAGATGAACTCTCACTCTTCTCACAATGGCCTCTAATTCCCTGCGTTTCCTCGACCCCAATCCTTGTTCGGGTGGGCCAATCACAGCTAGTCTTCATGCCGCCAACACAGAGAGAGCAGACTCCAAACTCCAGTGGAAAGGATTCTTCTTCTACCATTCTAAGCAGCAGTGATATTGATAGGCCCATAAGAGGTTTCTTGGAATTGGAGTCACAGCATCCATGGTTGCTACCATTGCTGCGCAACTGTAACGTACCTGTGTTTGATCACCGCTTTTTGGACTGCCAGGTTGCAGATCTTTGTTCACCTCCTGAAGGTTTCTCACTTGCACAAATTGTGGTGTCAAAGTTCCTGGCATTGCAGCAAGCTGGGTGCCTCTCACCATCAGAACTCACCCTTCAACCCACCGACTGTGATGCTCTCTTCTCTTTTTTTGCTGCCAGTACACATCACATTGACATATCCATGTTCAGTTCTGCAGCTCTGGCTTACAACTCTGATGAGCTTGAGTTGCTTAGATCCCTTCCTATCTATAAGACAAGGAGAGGAGTCTACACATCGGTAGATCCACAACTCCATTGTGTTGTTCCTCCGAATGTGTTTCTGCAGCCAGATGATGAGTTGTGTCTGCAGTATCAGGTGCCAGAGGAGGGCGGCCTTCTCTATTCGACTCTGGGCATTCCAGAGCTCACAGATCATGAAGTGATGGCAAGATTTGCTTTGCCTGGATTCAGTGCTCAAACAGAGCGGGAGCAAGAGCGCATACTGGCGTATCTCCACATGAACTGGGCAACTATGAGACAGAATGAAGCTGTTGTCTCAGCAATGAGAGCTACTAAATTTATTAGGGCAGGCAATGGTGGTGTCATTGATGATGGCAGCACTAGAAGTCTGACATTGTTTGCACCTCCTGATCTTTTGGATCCTGAAAACCCGCTCTTAAAACGTGTGTTTTCTGCAGAAGTGGCCAAGTTCCCAAGTGGGCAGTTTGCCACTGCTGGGTGGCTTTCCATTCTGCGAGTTGCAGGCTTACGGTCAGTCATGGATGCATCCTTATTGCTGGATTGTGCAGTCAAGGTAGAGGAGCTTGGCCAACAAAGCTCACAGACATCAGAACTAGGAAATGCATTTGACGTGTCTGAGGTGACCAATGACAGTGGTAGTGTTTCAACAGAGGTGTGGACCACAGCAGGCATGCTCATGGAAGCATTGCTGAGCAACTTTGCATCAGTTTATGGGACAAATTTCTGTGAAGCTCTTGGGCGTATTGCTTTTGTGCCTGCTGAGAGGGGCATACCCAATGTGGGTGGTGCTGCTGGTGGCACCAGGAAAGTATTGGCTGCATATAGTGAAGCAGTGCTTCTCAAAGACTGGCCATTGGCTTGGACTTCTGCCCCAATACTAGCCACGTCTAGTGTAGTTCCACCTGAGTTCTCCTGGGGTGCTTTCCGCCTGCGCAGTCCACCCACATTTCCTACTGTTCTTGCACATCTTGAGGTATAGATTCACATTTGCCCTTTGATATAAGAAAGAAGTGCATTGTGCTCTGATGGGTGGGTATGTGTTACTCAGTGATCAGCAATCCTGATGTGCATTTGCTATGTGTGCAGATGGTGGGAAAGAATAGAGGAGAGGATGTACTTGCACATTGGCCTAATGTGAGAGGAATGAGATCGGTAGAGGATACATTTGGTGATGTGCTCAAGTACCTCACCAATGCTTGGAATGGTCTTTCTAGTTCTGGTGTGTGCACTTCTCTCTAATCCCGACACTGCTGATTCTCTTCATTAGCATTGTTTGTCTTTTTGATGGAGGTGCAACTGGGTTTTTTCTCTTATATGCTGATGGTGTTTTTCAGATAAGGAGGCATTGCAGAGAGTTCATTTCATACCTGTTGCAAATGGCACACGTTTGGCAATGGCAGCGTCATTGTTTGCAAGGCTAGGAATGGATTTGGCGCCATTTGTGTTTGAGCTTCCAAGTGCATACCTTGCATATATGGATGTGTTGACATCATTAGGGCTACAAGACTCACCGACGTTTGAGATCATGCGCACCCTGCTTTTACAGATTCAACGCTCATTGGGATATCAGCGTCTCAACCCCAATGAGCTCAGAGCTGTGTTACGTATACTGCACTTCATTTGTGACAAAGATAACAGAGCAAGGGCAATGGTGGGTCATGTTCTGCCTGATCCTGCTGAGGATGCCATTGTGCCTGATGACATGGGGAGACTTGTGCAGGCAAAGGCATGTGTCTTTGTGGACATGGCCAGTGCACGTCTGGTTGGTGAGATTGATGCATCACGGGTCAGGTTTGTTCATCCACATGTCCCTGAAGAGCTTTGCAAAGACCTGGGTGTCCGCAAGCTGTCAGAGGTGGTCACAGAGGTAAGTTCCACATTGTGTTTGTCTGATGCTTACAAATTGATATGATTACGGTTGTTACTGAATTTGAAGAAAGATTGATGATGTGATTATGGGTTGTTGCTGAATTTGAAGAAAGATCGATGGTGCCCATGGTGCAGGAGCTTGATGAAAGTAAGTCGCTCCAAATGGTGGACAAGATTGGTCCCTTTGTTCGTACCGCAGTTGCAGAGAGGCTGCGAAGTCCTGCTTTTGCAGAAGCAATGTGGGCTGTGGTACAGGAGACAGGAGAGGCAGTGCCATCACTACGACAAGGAATGACCAGCAAGGTTGACATGGTGCAGCTCCTCCAATTTGCCGCTGATGGACTCTGGTTTGTCCAGCGGCTGTATACACGCTTCTTTATGCTACCCGGGCGTATAGATGTGACACGGCGGTCTGATAAGTCATCATCTTTGCTGCTCTTGGGTGATGAGGTGTCTGAGAATGGGCACAGAGTCTTTGAGTTTGTGGACAAGAGCAAGGATCGTTTGTTGATTGCACAGCCTCCAGAGTGTGTGACAGTGCCAGATTTGCTTGCGATTGTCGTCAGTCGTCTGATTGGGAGTCCTGTGAGCCTTCCAATTGGTGCACTTTTCCTTGTGCCAGCAGGCACAGAGCTAGGTGTGCTGCATGTGCTGAGACAGGGATCCAATGTCAGCAGCAATGAAGGAATGAAAAACAGCATCAAGAACAGCGGAGTGCCAGGGATGGAATTGTTAGGGTCAGACACCGTGCTGGTGCAATGCCATCCATTAAGACCATTTCATTCTGGTGAAATTGTTGCATGGCGAACTGATGGACAAGGAAGCATGCGCTATGGGCGTGTGATGCATGACGCACGTGCCTCAGCAGGCCAAGCATTGTACCGACTCGAAGTTGAAACAGGGCCAGGTGAAATTCGCATGCTTCTTTCTTCCCAAGTCTTCTTCTTCAAGGGCACAACTGCTGCCAGCCCATCAGCTGCATCTCTTGAAAGGGATGTGAATGCTGGTGTCAGTAGTCTGACAGGAGCTTCACAACCTCATCACCATCGGCTGCCACCTGAAACAGCAGGCCCTGGTTCCCAGACTGCAGCACAGAAAAAGGTGTGTTTCTTTTACAATCTTCCAGTGTTAAAAAATGCCTGGCTCTCAGCATGTTACATTTCAGCTCTGAATAGTAGATGGACATAGGCAGCACCTCTGTAAGTTTCTGTAAGTGTAGGAATGCCTAAGATTGCACCACTGAGTAGTCATACCACCAAAACCATGACAGCAGAGTGTTTGATTGACTTTGTGGAATTTTAATTGGTGTAATACAGGAAGCAGTTAGGCAACCATCAGAAACAGGAAATGTCCCAGCAGCAGAGGTGGTACAGGCCGTGAGGGATATGTTGACAGCTGCTGGAGTGCCAATGGATTCTGACCAATCAATTCTCCTTGAACACTCTTTGTCTTTGCAAGAACAGCTCAGTGCTGTTGACACTGCTTTGTCTGTAGAACAGGTAACAGAAACAATATTTCTTTGTTGTCTTCTCTCTCTCTCCCCCCCTTTCAGTGTCCTGATTATGATTTCAGGGCTCAGTCAGGTGTCTCCCTAGCAGACTTTATCTGCTTAGTACAAAATCTAGAATTTTCTTGCTTGGTGAAGTTCAACTGGAAAGTTCAAATTCATCTAACCTGATGCTTTGTTGCAACTTTGGTAACAGGAACGTGCAGAGGTGGCGGTGAAAGAAGCAGAGGCAGCTCGCACAGCATGGATGTGTCGTGTCTGCTTGAGTAACGAGGTAGACACAATAGTTGTTCCATGTGGGCATGTACTGTGCTATAGATGCTCAATGGCAGTGACCCGATGTCCTTTTTGTCGCCACCAAGTCACCAGGGCTCAACGTATCTACCGCCCATGAAAGAAAACACCAGGCAACTATGCACATTGTTACTAATTTTAGCAGATTGGCTAAACAGCCTAATGAGATGCAAATCAGCAGGCTTCTTAGGGTTTAGTGTAAGGTGTCCATGTACAGACACCAGAGGAGCTGCCAAGAATCCCTTTCAGCTCTCAACAATTGGATACTCATTTGCCTGTTGGTCTGCAGTCTGTAGTGTAGCTCATTTTTTGTAAATATGGTCAATGCAGAATCAATGCCCATTGTTTGCAGGTTCATTTGAGCCTCAACAATTCCTTTTAGAATTTGGTGGACAATCATCTGAAATAATCATTCTACATTTGGAAATGCATTTTTTGTTCTACAAAAACTGGAGTGAACAGGTTTAAAAAAAACTGACATATACCTCAGCACAAAGAGGTAGCCACCAGGGCCACAATATCACTCCTGCCTTTAAAAATGCTTTCAAAGTTGAAGGAATAAACCCGAGGTAAAATGCAAAAGATATGTCCAACAGAATCTTGCTCAAGGATCTCTTTATTTCACAAAATATATCTGTACATGTTCAGTGTCACCAGCACTGAAAGTCATCTCTAATAGCTGGAAGTGAAATTTGAGGAATTCCTTGGCAGGTACCAATTGTGTAAAGCTGCTTCTTCCACCTGAAAATACAGCTATGCAAATCCCTATCCCTAAAAGATAGCAGAAAGCATCAAGATATGTAAACAATCACCCACATCACATCACATCATCAGGCTGACGAAGCTCAACAGGAAGAGAAGCTGACGACCCATCTTGCTGAAGCATGGGTCGCTTCCCTGTCTCACGCATGATACCTTCTGCAATGTGCTGCTTTGTGGGTGTCAGCATCACATAATTTGGGTCCACTCTTTCATAGCTGCATTCATCACACCAACATGTTCACCAATTATTTCTTTTACTCCTTTCACCAGCTTTGGAGTGCAAACATCTAAAGCAAACCAGTTAAGCACCACTAGCTTCAACAACAGAAAAAGATGGGCACAGCCTTCACATAGTAACATGAATCCTCAATTGACCACCTATCTGCAAGAATCAGGAATTGGTGAACCCCTGTATTGTCAGTTAGACCAGGTGATCTTAGTGATTGCCTAATGCAACCTACCCCAATCAGGAGCGTCTACTGACTCTTCTAGTATGATGGGACACAGATGAGATGTGTGGTGGATTGGAAATTACAGAATGATGGGACACAGAAAAAGGACCTGGCTTTTGATATCAGACAAGGCAGTCTTGATATACATCTCTGCGACACACAAAGTCTGTCATCACAACCAATAAAACATTCCCCCAAAAAAAAGGGCAAGAAAAGAAAATCACACCTGACACCTCCAAAATTCTCAACACGAAGACCAAACCCAAGCTTTGTCTTTCCTTGAAAATGATCTCTGACAGCTGCAAGAAACCAACGGAAATTTCACCACTGGACAATTCAACATACAAAAAGGATTGGCACAGAGCCTCTTAGTCAAGCACAGGGATAGACTAGAAGAAATCTGATCAATTGAGCAAGTTTTTGCAAGTAGACCACCATAGACTGGCCACTGTCATAAGCTCAATATCTCAAGTATTCAACTGCATGAACTCCTCTAGCTTTAACAGCCTACAACCTTTGCCTCCATCCAAAGCAAGTAAACATATTTTTAACAAAACATTCTAAACTTCTGTTTGCTCTAATGTTTAGATTTTAGACAATATCCTTCCAGTACTGTAGATGTTTCCTGGGAGCAGAGTCAATTACATCTACACCTGGAAAAAAATTACAGAAAATAAGCTCCAAATGAAGCAGGTAAAATGCAGTTCAACAAGAATACCAGCAAGTGATAGTGTTACTGATGGCTGCCACCATGACTTCAATATAAGCACCAAACCTGAGCTTCCTGAGCCCAACTTTGCCTGGAAGCAGCAAACATAGAACTTGCTGAAATCCTTTTATCACCATGCATGCAAGGTTATCCCCACAGACCACCCACCTCAAAAATATGTATAGTTGAGAGCAAAGTTCAGTTGTGGAAATTCCATCTTGTGGGATTGAATACCTGGTCATACATACCCCTTTGGCGTACACTGGCTACTGCTTGACAATGCTTGCCTCTCAAAGAAAATAGGACTGGACTAGTACAAATACAAAGAAGAATCACGCAAACACTCCTAACTCCATGAGATGTACCATTTGCTTCAAACAGAAATACAACTATGGAAGAACTCTTTAGCTTCAAGCATACATGGGTTAGTTACAATATGTAACCCCTGATAGAAAGAATTTCCTTTCCATGACAAAGACCTCCCATCTTATTCATTCAAAGATGTCAACAAACTACATACAGACTGAGAAGATTCAGGAGAACATATGTATGAGATTGCAGAGAAATCTCCACAACAAAGACTTGAGAACACTTGAAAGTAAGATGACAATGCATAAGTGCAGTCATGACCTTTTGAAAGAAGCTGAGAAAGTGTCAGATAATCCTTGATTCAGGAGAACAAGATATGTCTTGTGAAACATCAATGCAGAGAAAAAAAGAGTGATGCAACAAACCTTCATCAACACATTTTTATTCGCCTGCCACGAACCAGCAACCTGCAGTCTTGGAAGCTGAGAGCCTGTGTCCTTCCTATATTTACTGGGAGGTCCTACCAAGCTGCACTCACAGCCATTTCAACCTTGAGAACAGGAGATGATGCACGCATGAAATGTCTAACAACAAAGAAGAATGACATGAAGTTTGCTAACTATACATGACTGGGACTCTTTTTACCCTCAAAGCTACTGTTTCCTTTCAGAGGTGGACACTTCTTAACCACAGTAATGGGGGCAATCTGGTTGCCCATTCTTCCTCCATGGTTAAACCCTCAGTACCCACTACCCACATTTCTTTTTGATGACAGGTTCACCCATTGAAACCTGCTAATAGCTTGGTTGGCTATTGCATGTTAACATGTAACATGGCCTAGTGGTGAACTGGACTCACAACCACTTGGTCTATTGGTATAATACTGACATGTAACATATACCACTTTGGAGATAATAGCAAGGAAGAAGCTTGATAAGAGAAAAGCTTGCACCTGTGCTCAAACTCAAAACCAAGATCCACATAGTTGGTGATACCAACCACCTCATTAAGCTCAAATGGATTCTTCACCTGCAATTCATGGTATTGTTAGATAACATGACCAAAAAAACCATATCATCCTCTGTCAAAAGAACATAAGAGAGAACAGAATGCACTGACTGATCTCCAGACAGAAGAGCCTCCTTCTACAAAAGACCAATCAAAACACCAGAAAACCTAGAAGAGACCACTTGGGAACAGATCACAAAGGAGTCACACCACAGCTGTCATAAAGGGAAGGCAGAATATATAAACTCACCCTTCTCTGGACCACAAGATGGTGATAGTAGGATGCAATGAGCTTTATCCCCATAGTCAATCCCAGACCACACCCCTCTATCAGCACTAGACTGTCTGGTGCTTCACCACCTCGCATAGGCCACAACAACTCCAGAAAAACTTATCACATGGAAACTTGAGATACAAGTATTATTATCTGAAAATCGGCATTTGTTTTTCTTATTTAATTTTTTTTGCACCAATTCAGGAACCCCTAGAAAGCATGTTTGCTCCAGAAGAACAGCTCAGAATGCCTTGCAGAGAAAAGAGGTTCCTTCTCACTAACAATGAAGTATTTGAGGTGAGAAACTCCAGAGAAGATATGCATGTCAAGAGAAGCAGACCTTTGAGTTGTCACAGACTTCAACACAAAAATTGAAGGAAGGATCCAGGGGACCCTTGCCTCCCACACCGTAATCCACTGCGTAGCTCCAGTTGCCTTCTCCAAAGAGTTCCTGCTCTTTCATCACTCACACAAACACAACTTTTCAGTTCTTCACTCTCTTTCAGCTTAGACATGAAGCATGTGGGTGAACATCTGGCATACACAATAGAGCACACTCACCACTTTTGAATTCCAACTTCACATCCTTAGTGTAACAAAAGAGAAAAACCATACCTTTGAATCAAAGAAAGAGTGTTCACAGAGGCACCCTAACCAATTCAGTATCTCTCCAATTCCAGTAGTAAACAACAGCGTCTGGATTCAGGTAGGCCTACATATAAGGACTCCTAAATGCCATAGAACTTGCAGCAGCTTGGTATGATACAACTGCAATTCATGACTGGCATTTCTTTCTTCACAAATTTACCAGCATCAAGTAATTCATACCAGCACTTTTGAACTGAACACCAGCAGAAATGGGTCCGGCTTTCCCAGCCATCCAAACAGCTGAAGGAACCCACGAATTTGATGGAGCACCTAACCCTGTTCCAGCAAACCCATTCATCATCACTTGAAGAAGGCAACCAATAAACAAGCTACATACATCTCTTTACAGACTGGCTATTTTTAATATCTGAAGAAACAAGCTAGGCAGCCATATTCATACTGTAAAGCATATAGAGTGGCTCACATTGAAGAGGTGATACAGTTGTGCCTACTGTAAAATTGGCGGAGGCATAACGAACTCCCAATTTGGCATCCTCAGCTGCCTTGGCCCTGCTCTCAAGCACCCACCCTGTCTCAGCATTCACCAGAACACAAATCTTTTTCACTATCCAGATGTATATATGTCAAAACATGGTTCACTGACTCCCCACTGCCCTGCTTTCTCCCCTTGGAAGAGACCCACCTGGAGACTAAAAGGACTCTAGTCTCAAGCCCTGCTTAAGCTGCCACTGGCTCTGACAGTTGCCTTCTCAAAAGGTAGATGTAAAATGCAGGCACCTCTGATTCAACTGTCTTCATGAGAAATTAAAGAACTAATTGTACAACCAAGTTCTGACTTGGCCAATCCAATATGTAAAACTTCTAGTTGACAAGTATCAATAGCAGACATCTCTTTACTCTCTATATCAAGAAGTCTCCTAAATAGTCAAGAACCAGCTACAATGGAAAACTCCAACATAGATTTCATTTTGACATGTTTGTGATCCAATCAAAACCTGTCACATAATGGATTGTGTGACTGCTCTGAAGGGTCGTACAAAAAGCATCACTGCATGTTAGTGAAAGGTTGACCTTTTGTTTGGTGCAAGTGGGAGTACAGTAAACACTCCTATACCACTTGTTGCATCATATGTACATGCTCTCAATTTGAAGGGACTGTGACAACACAAAGCCACTTCAGTAGAGTCAATTGCCATGAGAAAAAATGAGTAGAATTCCAGCTGGTCTGACATTGATCAATAATGTTTTAACTTGGGGCACACTACAGACTCTCAAGATCATGAGCTGTTCCCTCCAACTGATTCTGCAAATGTAAATCAGCATCACGAAGTTCTGATATGCACACGAAAGAGTCAAACAATGACCTGACACTTCAACAGAAATAGTGAACCAATATCCCTTCATGCATAAAATGCATAAAAGTTTCCCAGTGAATGTGAATGTGAAGCACTGCCCCTGTCATGTTCTGAGACCTTCTGATATTCAACAATGTATTCTACACTTTGCTCATCATGTCACAAGCAAATCTATTACTTACCTGTCACTGCTCGTAACAGTGACATCCATGAAGGTATTTGGATCCATTGCATCTCTGGCCATTTCAGCACACAAACTTACAAGGTTAGCAATGCCATATTTCAATTCCTCCAATGAGTACCTGTAGTGAGACCTACTGTAGTTGTCATCAGCAGGCTTTGCATTAAGTTATGGCAGTTTTTTAACCAGTGTGTCATCTCAAAGGGAAAATAACAAGTTGTACTTCCTCGCAGGAGAGTCCAAAGCAGTTGAGACAGTTCACCTCTGCCACCGAAATACAGCTTCTCCAGTGAAACCTTCAGGAGTTTCTCCATCAAAAGGAGCTCGGACCTTCAAACCGAAAGAAATACCACATCTTCAGCAGTTCTCAGTCTCTCCCACTCTCTTCCTGGTCTCCCTAGCTTTGTTATCTCTTTTCCCTCTCACAGAACCCCAGCATCTCTTCCATATTGACAACTCACTGAACAAAGCATGAGGATTTTGATCCTGAAGATAAGTTTCATATGCTCTTTCCACTGATAACGAAACAGCATCACACCATGACAATTTCCTATGGAATCAAGGATGCAACACAAGCATGAATTTTACTTGGCAAGAGGGGGAAGGAGCTATACACAAGCAGTTACATCCACCCGCGGATCATCGGCTGGTTGAAGTATGAGACTTGCCATCACCTGCCCAGCTTCCTCAAAATACATCTCAAACAGGCGAGCTCGTGCCAACTTGCTAAATAGCAAATCATATGATGACTCTGCCATCCTGCAAAAATCCTCCCCACAAACCTTCCTTTTTAAGTGTGAAGAATACCTCTCAAAGACTTACTTCCTTCCTTCCTTTCACTACATATGCTGCTTTATGGCTGCCCTTTCCCACAGATCCCAAAGGTGCCAAGCAAAGCAAAGGAGCACTCTTCAAGATGCACGTGCTCAAAAAACACCCATATCTCAGCAGCTGTTTGCAACAACTGAATATTAGAGATTCCAAGATGGACAATTTCCCAACTGCCAGACATCAAAGCAGAAGGCATTATTAGTGACCCAAATCTGTACTCTCCTGAAGACTTGGGAAGTCACCCACCTGCCCGGTCAGATTGCAACAAGAATCTACAACAATAAATCTGAGAATCAACCTCATTCAACAACCATAGTTGTCTAGATCTCTCAAGTCTAGCAGAATTTGAGCAGAAATCTCTCCATTGTACAACCATCTGCAAGCAGGTCACCAGCCCTAATAGGTCATTGGCACAGATGTGATCTGACTGAGAGTGGGCCAAGTGCAGTAAGGGACTACTGATCACACTCTCTTCACTATTGTGCCAGCAGCTATACTGACTGGAACTCCTTAGCAGATGATGATTAAGGACATTCTACTTGCTCAAGATCCAATAAACCCTTCTTAGGGTTTCCAGTTTCCACACTGTTGGACGATCAGTTCACAAAGCTAATACATCTCCAGCAGCAAGGGTTTATCATCATCTTTGGTGATGACATTTGGGATGCAAGGAGCTACTGGATTTGAAGTTCTACAATTTAGTAACAAGGTCCATGCAAAGGTTCAATGCGACTTGGCCATCGACACTCAACATGCTGACGCGATGCGATGCGACTTTGATGATCAGAATTGAAAACAGAACAACAACAACAACAACACATGTATGGCCATAATCATCATCAACATCAACAACAAGGAGCGATTTTGGACAAGAGCAATGGGCAAAAAGTACCGGGAACGAGTAGCGAAGTAGGGGCGCTCGAAGAGAGGAGGAACCAGCACCACCGGCGATGGCGACTCCTTGTGAAACCAGGAGGAGAGAGCGTTGCCCATGTTGAGAGACTGCTACTTACTTCCTTGATTGCTTGCTTGCTTGCTTATTGCAGTGCAAAATTCCAGAAACTTGCACGAACGACAACAACTCCCCGACAAGGGCGGGCGTTGTGCCGCTTAGAGCAAAGCTTGGAATCCTGGGGTTTTTGTGCCGCTTGGATCACTCCTGAAACCCTAGGGCTGGAATGTTTTTTCAGCCACCACAACAGACCCAGGGTCTAACAACCCATGCAATACTTGCCCTTAGTTCACAAATATTTGACCCTAGGTTTAAAAATCGATGCCTATTTGGCCTTGGGTTGTTCACAATCTTGTATATCGTATTTATGTTTTTTTTTAAATAGATTTTATAAGTCTTCATCCATATGTGGGCTTTCATTTAACTATAAAGTTTTGGCCTAACTTGGTAGTATGTTAAAAATGGCATGTGTTCAAGGAGCCTAGGCCCTTGTCCAAGAAGGCCAAGCTTTTATGATAAGGCTATGATTTTGATCGGACTTGGAGTAGCCCATGTTAATGTCCAAGAAGCCTAAGCCCATACCCAAGAGGCTTGGGTCACCTCAATGCATATGCTTAGAAAATTTCAAGCCAAGTGTAGAGTGCAAGAATTAACATAGCCTCTTACCAAGAAGCAATGAGCCTCTTGAATTCAAACCATTCGTGGTTGCCAATCCTCCAATCCAAGAGCTTGGGGACAATGTCTAAGCCTATGTTTAAAAAGTCCAAGCCCGTGTTCAAAAAGCTTGAGATCGCACCAAAAGACTTGGGCAAACCCCTCCTCAATTAAAGAAGCCCAAGCCCACACCTAAGAAGCCCTAATTGTGTTGACCCTATGTTCAAAAAGCATGGGACCTCACCAAAAAGACTTAGACAAGTCCATTCCCTATTCAAGAAGCCCAAGCCCATGCCAAGAAGGCAAGAATCACCTTAACCCTGTGTCCAAGAAGACTATGCCTCACCATAAAAACTTAAACAAGCCCATACCTAGTCCCAAAAATGCAAGCCCATGCCCAAGTGACATAAACCACCTACATATGTTAAGAAAGCCCAATGCCCCATGAAACCAAAAGGTCATGCTATGTCCAAAGGCCTAGGCAACCTAGGAAAAACCCAAAGATGCCTATGAAAAACATGGGCAACTTTTTTTTTAAACCCCAATATGCTTATGAAAAATCCCAAGATGCCTATGAAAAACCCAAGCAACCTAGGGAAATCCCCAAGATGCTTATGAAAAACATTATGCAACCTAGGAAAAAGCCTAGGTTGCCTATTAAAAACCCCAAAATGCTTATGAAAAAGCTTAAACAACCTAGTAAAAACCCCAAGTTGCCTTTGAAAAAGCATGGGAACCCATGCAACTTATGAATATGCATAAACATAAGTAATGTGAAACACACAAAAATCTCAATTCAAAAATTCTTGAAAATTAAATTTGATTCTCTCTCCTCCTATCTTCAACCATTTCATTTTATAAACATGTGGTACATCTTTAAATTTTAAGAAGAGTCTTCAAATCACACATTTGAATTTTTAAATTAAAAAACATAAATAATCTATAGTGTCAAAGTTTTTTTTTCAAAATACAAAGTATTTTGGGTCCAAATTTTTTAAGGTGTACCAAAATTTTGTCATAATCACATTTTTCTATCTCCTTAATCATTTTGTAATGGTTACATTGCTTACACTATGTTTTTAAGCATTGGTTACAATTTTTAACAAATGTTTGTGGGTATTTCAAATTCACTCTATTAATTTCAAATTTATCAAGATGTTACAATGTTATGTTTCAAACATTATTGTAAGAATACTTCACATATTTTGACATTAATTTTGTTTACCATTTTAAAAACATGTAAAGTAACCATTGGTTGTGATTAGTGTGAGCCCTATTCACATGCTTACATCCAACTATAAGGAATGTTCATAAGGCATATTGTACAACATATTAATGTCATGTGAATGCACCCACCCACACACATATGGTTTTATACTTGCATACATATATTACATGTTGAATAGGAACATTAAATGACATTTGATTATTCTTCAAGTTATGTTTGAATAAGTACTTACACTAAGAATACCCCATCCCAGGCAGTATAATATATGGTAATATCATGTAAATGCATCCATGGATTTTTTTGAATTGAGCCAAATAAACAACCTAGATCTAAACTACTAAAAAAACTTCATGATGAAAGAAGTTAACATGGAAATAAAAGTGTTAAAAAAAACACCATTAAAATGATTCCTTGCTTGAAAGTAAGTAAGTTAATTTGCAATCTTCCAAGGGATCCTTATTTCAAGTTTCAAAACAAGTTCAAAGTGGGAATTTTTATGAACATTGATGCCATATGAGAATTCAAAACATGTAAAGTGCAAAACTAAATTTGGAATGACATTATAACCTTAAATTTCATTTTTCAAACTTCCCTTGATAGTAAATTAGTAAGTATTTAAAACATTGAATGAATGTTTTGTGATCATTTAATATGTCGATCTTTTGAATAATGTGATATTAAAATGAATGGAAGAAACAAGGTAAAAAAAATCAAGTTGTATAAAGTATGAATATCCATAGAGCTATGACATGTGATTATGATATTGTGAACTTGAAACAAGTTGAGATCGATTATGTTCTCAAAACTTTTAAAGCCAAAAGTAATAATTATTAGTTAAAAGTAAGGATATAATGGTTTCATCATCATCTTCAAAAGTGGAGGGAGTGGAGTTTTTGCTCAAACAATGAACTATGTCACAACATGCTATTTTTTGACCAAAGTGTGGGATTCAAATTTGAAGAAAATAAAAACGATTTATTATTACACTTACTATTGACATTTTACACACCTTATTGATGCACATTTATGGTTATCTGTGTTGTTATTTGGAATGGGTGGAAGTGAGGGTGACTCTTGGTTTGAACCTAATATTTTGTGTCAAATTTATGGTGTTTTTGAAGATAATTTTTTTAAAACATCATATGAACAATTAATAAGATACAAAAACTTAACCAAACACTAATGTGCAAATGGTGATGCATTCAACTTGTGAATGCCTTGCAATTACGTTAAAATTATTTTTGTTTTAAATTGAATTTTGATTTTGGTCAAACACTTTATACATGACAAGTAATAATTTAAAACTATTACACATTTCATTAATAATGCATGTATGACACAAATTTTTGTGAAAGGTTGGATGAATAACGAGTATACATTGTTTTTTTCTCAATTGATCACAACCTTTGAATAAAAACATGTTTCCAAAATCAAAATTTGGTCCATATAAATACCTTTAACCAAAATAATTTTTAATTTTTAAAAAATGCATAATGAAAACCTTATAAAAAAATATAAAACATATATGAACGAAATTTCCAAGGATATTTTTCCAAATGAATAATAAGAGTTAACTACATGTAACATGGTTATCAAAGAAAACATCATATGTTGCATTGTTGTTCCTAAAAAAAAATCTTTAATCGTGACAACTACTATATACATATATATAAGCTTTTATTATTATATTGGTGCCACAATTCATTTATGCACCATCAATAAAAAAAATTAAGACATTGTTGATCCATTGAGTTACATTATGAAAAACACTACAACAAAAGGTGTTTCTGTACGCCAAGTGATTTCACTCGATTTTGAGTGAATTCACATGTTGTAGTGGATGGGGACCAATGAAGAAACAGTGAATTCATTGATCTAGTGAACAGGGACTAATGAACTGCACCCACATTTTGTAGTAATGAAAAAAAGGGGTTTTACAACTAACTTTGCAACTCAGTCAATGACCATTTGCAACTCATTGTATTTCTACATTGTGAGTGTTATTGGACAAGTTGCATGAGTTACAAGAGTTACAAATCACCATATATATGGTGCACTATGCCAAAATGCGGTTTCTATGATTAGGACATGTTGTGACTGTTGCCCAAAATAGTCAATGGACTGGAGTTGTAATCATTTTCACAATTATAGTCATAATTGTGAGTATATGATTATAAATATGACAATAATTATAACTAGAGGTAATTATGACTACATATATGACTACATGACTAATGTAACCATATTGAAGTAATTACTTGACCTCCTTTTAACAACTTAAAAAAAACTAAAATACATATCAACGTGGTCAAATTTGTATTGGAAATTTAACTTAGTTTAATTTAACTTAATTTCATATAATTTAAATAATCATTAGTTTAGTATATTTAAACTTATTGCATTATGAATTAATATAAACATAGTTTAATTTATATTAATTTAATTTAATCCAATCCTAATTTAACCTACTTAAGGCTAGTTCACCTTAAGTAGCCTAATTTATTTTAAATAACTTAATTTATTCTAATTAATCTTATATTTTAGTTTAATGCACAACATATTTTAACACGTAAACTAATTTAGCCAAATGTAACCAATTTCAACAACATTAAAATTTTGCCAAGTTTAGCTAAATTTAGATTAATTAATTCAATTTAGCCTAGTTCATCTTAGTTCCAACAAAATACATTAAAACACCTTATTTGCCAAAAAATTTCAAATTTAGCCAAGTTTAATTAACCATCTTTAATGTAAATGCTTTCATGTCACTTGATTTTGCCAATTTTAACCAAATTTAACTTCAATAATGAAGTTTAACCTAAATGTTTTAATTTATCCAAGTTTAACCCAATTTATTAAAATTTAGCCAAATACATAACCAAATTTCACTTAATTGTTTTGTAGGTTTAACCAAATTTACTCAATTTTAGAAAAAAAAAAATTAAATCAAATTTTGTTAGGTTTAGCCAAATTTAGCCAAAATCATTTAGTTTTAAAAAATTTATCTTCATTTAACCAATCTTAACCAAGTCTTAGCCAAGTTTATCTAAATATAAGAAAATTTATCCTATTTTAGCCAAAATAACCTACTTTAACCTTATTTATATTATTTTAACCAAAATTAAACAAAATTAATGAACTTTAGTTTTATTCTAGCCAAGTTTAATATATCCTATTTTAATAACAAAAAATTTACTTTAACAAAAAAAAAACAATTCAAGCAATTTCATGTTATTTAAAACAAATTTAACAAAATTTTACTAAATTTATCCATGGGTTTAGGATTCATGAATTTACAACATATTAAATTTATGAATAAAATGAAAATTTGAAAAATATGATTATTTATAATTTTATTACAATTTTTTTTAATTTATATATTAAAAACATATTTCAGTAGATAATTATATACAAATAAAATTGCATATATATGTATATATATTTTTTTAAATGTATAGATTTTAATAATTATGAAATTATAAAATTGAAATAATGAAATAAATTACAATTATAATGTTATGTTATGTGGGTGGACTATAATAAATTTAATAAATTTAATTCGTAATTTTTTCTTCTAAATATCCATTCTATTAATTAACTTATTATATATTGAAAATAAATATAAATTTGGAATTAATATATGATTATTAAATTAAATGATGTAATGAAAATTAAACATTCGTATATAAAGTATAAATATTATGTATAATATTTCCTATAATATTATACATTAATACTAATATATTCTATGCATATTAATATACACATACATCTATGTGTAGACTAATAAATTATGTGTAAAATTATGTTGTGTATATTTTATGGCACATAATATATATACATATAATGTAATATAATGATTATATTATATAATATTATATTCATATTATACATATATTTATTAAAGTTTATCATGTATTGAAACATAACAAATTTGATAAATTTTCAAAAATTTGAATTCCATGAACAAAATTAGTTGTTTGAATTTTTAGTTGGTCCACATATGTAGATTATGCACTCCAAAGTTTAAAAATTCATATTCATATTTTCATTTGAGTAGGTATTGGAAAAGAAATTAAATTTTAATCTTTGTGTTTTTATATATTCAAACATTGGAACATGATAAAGTTTTTATGTGACAAAATTGTGCATGTTATGTGATAGATGGATAGCAAAGGTTGTGGACCATTTCGAGGAGGTCCAAGGATTAATATTTGTTCCAACCATGTTGACCAGTTTGACCACGTTGACTAATTGTATATAAATCAAATCAAATTATTAATTGTTTTGTAAAATCCATATTTAAAAAATATATCAAAATATTAATTTAATAATAATATACACACAAATATATATTATATAAAAATAATATTATGTAGTCGGAGGTGTAGTCGCAATGGTGGTTACAACTGTGACCATGTTAACAATTAATGGCATTTACAACTAATTTTATAGTTGTAAATGTAGTCATAGATGCCATGTTTTGGCATTGTGGGTGTAACTAAATACAATTCATTACAACTCATTTTCAACTACTATGCAACTCCATTACAACTACAACCATAACATCATTATAACATTATTAATTTTCATCCATTCATTAATTTTTGACATGTGGCACAATAACAAATTGCCACATGGCATATTAATTGCATTTTGAAAAAACTTAAAATAAATATCTATTTTAATAACTAGGTAGGTTGATACATAGTCATAGGTAGGTAGGTTTTAAGACCTACATATTGACTTACATACTTACTTACTTATGTACCCACCTACATAGGCAGGTAGAAAAATAGGACCTACTTATTTACGTAGGTAGGCAAGTAGGTAAGAAAGTATAATACTAGGTGAATTAAAAAATAGTCATGTAAATATTTTTATTTTATTTCATGTTTTTCCTTTAGGATTAAATATTTTTGAACTCATCCCAAAATGGCACATGTATTTTAATGTGAGAACATAAGAGAAGACACCTTCTTTATACAGTTTGTAACATGGGATTCAGAGATAAAATATATGGGTTAAATCTTTTAATTTTTTTTTAGTTGCAAATTGAGTTACAATTACAAAAAAATGAAACCAAATACTTTGTGTTTGTTTTTCATTATGTAAGTCATATAAATAAATTAGTAATTATCTTATACATATATATGTGAATTTATTAATTAATAATCAATTAATTCAAATAATGATTTAAATTAATTAATTCAGTTCAGATAATTAATGATTAAAATATTTTATTTAATTTTATATGAAATAATTAATAAAAATTTAAGTTTTTGAATTACATCTCTAATAATTAATTATCTAAATTCACTAAAAATTTAATTATATGGATACATATAATCAATTTAAATGTGAAAGTAAAATCAATGTGTATATTATATTAAAAATTCAATTTGGGTGTAAATATGGATATGCCTATTTATATTTTAATGTTTTCTACAAAATTCACATTTAATTTTAATATTTAGCAATGAATTTTTTTCAATTACTTATTAGTTAATATGAGAGTTATTTAATTATTTTAAAATAATTACTTAAACTGAATAATTAGTTATTAATATGAATTATAAATTATTTTGATTCAAATAATGAGTTTAATTCATTATTAAGTATTTTTATTTAAATAAATATTTATTCGATTATTATTTGACAAGTAATTATTTTTCCTATACATCCATATTATTCAATTTAATTAACATAATTAATTAATTAGTAATTTAAAACTAATTATATGCATTACATCTATTTATTTACATTAATTAGCGAATGATTAGTATAATTGATTAGTTCAAAATAATTAAATGTATTAAGTGAAATTAATATTTAATAATCAAATTATTGAAACAATAATTTTTTATAAAATATTGCCTATGAATTTTTTATCCCTATTAAATTATAGGTTATTTCACAAAGGTCACAACATAGTTGAACATTAATTGTTCAATAATGGCACATTAATTGCCTTATTAATTATATCAGTGAAAATCATATTAAAAAACTAGTTGCAAATGTAACCCATAATGGGTGGTGGAAATGCGAACATGTGGCAGGATCACATGTATGTACATCGTACATTGGTTGCAACGTAGTTGTTATGTTAGAGGCACATTTACCATAGTTCTAAAATAATTATCACATATAACTATAATTAAACTCCTCAAAAAATCAAACATGGTTGACTATAGATGTATGTATAGTGCATACAAATTACCATATAGAAAACCCATTTTCAACTCACCTATAATTATAATATAATTAATTGATTTTTTTACGTTACAATTGTTTTTTTCTGATAATTACATAGTAGTTATAATATTAAGGGATAATTGCACAGTAGTTGTATACAAGTTGTTTTTTGAGCTATTTTGAAAGTAGTGTGGTTTTGACAAATGCAATTTTTTATAATGTTAATAATAACTACTTTCACCATGAAGTCAATAGTATTGAATATGGTAAAAATGCTTTTTTTTTAGGCATATATTCATTACAAACTATTGAAATGTTGAAAAAACTTTTCAAAAAAATCATCGCATGGAATTATGTTGTCAATTGTCTTTTCTTTGAAGTTACTAGTGTTTGGGAATGTTGTTATTTACTTAAAAGGACATTCATTTCTTTTAGTTTAACATTGCTTGTGTAATTTGTAAAAAACAAGGACAATGAAATAATGATTTCGAGACTAAAGTGATATATTTAATTAGCGTAACCATTATTGTACGTGGTTCCGGAACAAAGATTGATAATGACAAAATAGATTTAAAAACTAATCCAATAGGCTAGTAGGCAATATATGTTTCAAAAGTTTCTATTTTTTTTCAAAGTTCTTTATGACAATTATCGTTAAATTGAATAATTAGTGGCATTTAACAATCATTTATGATTATTAGGTTTACCCTCCTCCCCCCCAACTTATACAAAATGTTAGAAGCACAAGAATTATGAAGAGGAATGATGAAAAATAGACCTAAATTTAAATTTAAATAGGAAACATAAAAATCAAACAAAACCACAAAAAGACAATAACACAAAATGTATAAAACAAAAATGATTTTTTTATTATTGTGATCAAATATGAAAACATAAACATGAAAGAAACATAATAACATTATAAAACCAACACATACTTTAAATTGGTTTTCAATAGATTAGAGGTAATGGGGTCCTACTTTTATTTATACATGTCTAAAGACTTAGCTCAAGAAAGCTTCCATGGAAGTTTTCATGTGGCCACGAACCATGGAATTTCTTAAAAAACTACAAGTGAATTTTAAGTTAACCAAGACTTAATTAAAAGTGCATTAATAGTTAATTGTGAATTAGTTTAAAATTAACCAAAAATAGACTAAAAATGGATTAACTAGAAGTGAATTATGAGTTAACTGCGAATCATGGATGAACATTTATATGAATGAACTCCATTCATCATGTGAAAATGGAATTCATGACAAGAAATATGTATGACTTTTCAAAATTTAATGGTCATTATTTGTTCATTTTATGAAATTGCATGGCAACCATAACATGTGGGTATAGTTTTACCAACAAACAAAAGAAACAAATAGAAATATTTAGCCTTCAACTTTTACAAGCTGCACATTAAAACTATGAAACCAACTTACAAAAAAATGGGAGGAGCTAGGGTTGAAACCAACAATTTATATGGCTACTATAGCCTAACAATGAATATCCTCCTGACCTTTACCCATGGGAAACCCTAATTCCTAAACCTAATTTCTACACAAAACATTCAATGTTGAGTATTGACGAGGTTCAAGTTAAAAAGAAGTCCATTTCATCAACAAGTAAAATATAAAGGTGGGCCCATTAGTAGCTGGACCACCTTAAAACAATTCTTGAAATGAGAAAAATCAAGATGGAACCACAAAAATAGTGAACTTTACCCCCTACAAAATAGACAATGCCTTGAGTCCCGAGTCAATTATCAGGGTTGCAATTACAAAAATTGCATATTTTGCTTATTTGTAGTTGCCCTCCATGCATAGTTATTCCAAAGTCATGTTCACATTGTTGCAAAACCATAAAAGAAAATCAAAATTCTCAGTTACTACAAATTATGAATGTTTCAATTCAAAATTCCAGGGCATATCAAGTACAAACATGCACATTCTAAGGTTTCATGGCTACATAAGGCTTTCATGAATTGAATTCATTTGCCTACCACACACTTTGACAATTGATTTGGTTTTCCATTTCATGGTATGGTTGTCTGAAGTTGCCCATTAATATGTACAAGACCATTAAGGACTAAAAATTATCTAATTCCCAAGAAATGTGAAGATAATACATGCAATACCCTTTATCCAAGGAACCAAACATTAAAGTAAGGGAATGCCTTTGTGGTGACAATGTTTGGCACATTGAAAGATGCAACCCTGAGTCCAATGCCCAATGTTTGGCATTGCAAAGGGACACCAAGCACTATTACAAGGCAAAAATTATTTCAAGGGGAAGATAATGGGGCATTCCTGCTCCTTGTTATGTTGGTAATTAGAGTGTTGCCAAATGTGCGGGGATTGAGAATTCTACACAAGTTTTGGTTTTGTCATGATGATCAGAGGTGTTGTGTTGGAAGCATTGGGAGAAAATATGCAATTGGAAGGCTCATTGTGCCTTCTTTGTGGCTTGTGCAAGAAGGAACAAATCTCACCCAAGATGAGGTGACAACATTGGAGGAAGTTAGTTTTCCTCTCTAAAAAACCAAAGTGTCACCCCAAAAATCTCTTTGATGATGATGCATATCTTCTTGTCAATAAATTGGCGGATGCAAATAATAGACCAAAAACTCGAAATGGGAAAAATATTCATCATGGTTCAATATTCAAGATTTCTATTAAATAATAAAACAAATGGGAGGCCAGACATGTTGTCCTAGCAAACATCTTACCACTCACCAATGTTCTTTCTCCTAGATATGGAAGAATATATAGAATCATTTTAGGTTCACTTGAAAACCGTAAACAATATGAGGTCATAATTGACAATTTCCTTACCTACACTTGCATAGATTTTGTGTTAATGATGATAGGCTCATTGGGTGCACGCGACAAGTGGGTGCATTATAAGCACTTATATTACATCTTGCAACATGTGACATCATGTGGGCTAATGGAAACGTTCATTCATCATTTGACTTGGCACTAGAATGAAGCCCATAAATTAACCACCAGGGTTATAGTGGTGGACTAGTTAGATAGAACTAGTTTTTGTTTTTTGATTCCTAAAAAGTAAAAGTGATTTTTTTTCTATCTAAAATAAAGTAGTTTCAGTTTCATACTTATTGGTTAAATGTAAAAATGTTTGTTCAACTAAGGTAGTTTGAGAATTCTAGTGTTTTGGATGATGTACATACACAAAATGTACTTTATACTAATATTCTAAAGTTAATAAGTTTTATTTTACTCAAATTAATTGCCATACATAAAACTATTTTAAAAATCACAAATTGAGTATGTGTCACAAAATATATTGATAAAATTTCAACCAAAAAATTTCCAACAATTACCAAACATCACAAAAAATATTTAAAAATAAAAGTTGTTTTTTAGCATGAGCCTCTATGATTCAACATTAGAAGTTCTAGAACTTTAAAAGGTGTTGATGTTTGGGTTCTCAAGAAAATAATTCAAATTCATATTCCTTTGGCCCAAATATATAAAACTTGTACAAAACAATTTTGAGCAAAATATTCGAGTTTAAGTAATCTACATTGAAGAAGATTTGAATTCACATATGAAGAACACCACATTGAAATCAATCTCATTTTCTCTTTTTGATTTGTTGGTGCTTGTCATAAGTACATTGTTACAAAAAACATTTTCACAATCTTGAAACATACCCTATTTTGGTCAATAAGGGGAAAGTTAATTGTAGCCCACTGAGGTATTATAAACTTGGAATGAATGCCTAGTACTTTAAATCCTTGTTCATAAACCTGTGTTGTCCAAACTTGTTCAACAAATAACATTTTTCATATTTTTTCATCCAAAAAGTTAATTTATTGTTCATCCATCCATATACATGTGATTGAATATTTTACCACATCAGCAAAGATTTTGTTCAATGTGGTAAAGAACATTCTTAGCATATTCCATCCACGTCATCAAAAGATGCTCAAAAAATTCCATCATGTTCACAAGCTCATGTTCGTGCTCATAGGCTCACAATATAATGTCATTGGAATTTAATATGAGAATTGGGACCTACTTTCAATGTGTTACCACCTATTCGAAGAAGTTTTTTTTCAAATAATTGGGGACATAGGTTTTGTGTTTATGTGGTGCTCAAGGAAACAACAGGCGAGGCCGAAGGGTGTGGGTTTTTTGAGGATGAAGATGTGGATGTTGGAGATGGCCAAACTCAAAATATGCAACAATCATCTTGCTAGAGCTTACACAACAACACAAATCGCCAATACTTTCCATCAATGAGTAGTGTCCACAATAGAATCACATTTCCTAAAGCAGTAGCAATGGGATCTCCATAATCAAACAAATATTATGGGCACCAAACATTGGAGCAAAACCTTTAGGAGCCGCTCAAGGATTAAGAAGAGCCCATGACAATGATACCCTTTTTGTAGCAAAAATAGCAATGTCGCCACTCCAACAACCTCCAAAAATCCAAACCTTAACAATAGCAAACCAATAAGGAGGAGGAAGCTCTTCTTCCTTGTCTCGAAGCCTTGGCACATCAACAGAATCGTGCTACAACTCAAGCAACACGAAACCTTCAAATGACTTGGTGTAGTAGCAACAACAAGCAATGACTATAAACCTTTAATTGGTCATGATAAGAATTGGCATGATGAACTTTGTGTTGTTCTAGGTACCTTAAAACCCTTTGAAATTCAAAACAAAGTAGCAAATAACAATAATTTAGCTTCCACTTCACCTTCATTGTCTTCTTCCTTTGCATCACTTGTTGCCCAATTTCCTTTCGAAAACCAGGGTCTAGTAGCAAGCCACTGAATGAAGCCCAAGCAACTTTTTAGGCAAAGAATAATCAAACACAAAAACATAAACAATATTAAAAATCAATGGACTCATACAACTCATGAGCATCAACCTTACTTGAAAATTATTGCATTAGACACCACCACAACCATTAACGTTGTATCGTCTTCTAGAGCACTACATAATATGGAGGATGTTTTGAACATTGTTGTTTCCAACCCACTTGCAAGGAAAATATTCAGATTCCATGTTGTTGTTGGTGGAGTTTGTGCTCAAAGATTTGAGACAAAATCTTGCATTTTTTTGGGTAATATTCATTTATGTAATGTACATAGGAGCATTGGATTTTGGAGGTGTTATTGTTTATTGAATAATCATGTGATCTCAGACTCCTTTTTATCATGTTTGTTCATGTTACACTTTGGGGTTGTTATGTTTTCAATAGATGTCATGTGAGACCATGGACTAGGCATTTTGATTGTGAATTAAGTTTCCAATGAAGGTAATTTGTTGACCTTGATTGCATCTACTACTGTTGGTGATTCTACAATGTCAAACACACTGCACATTGACTAGGGTCAAACATTTTGACTAAAAACATAAACCTATGTTTTTGAAAGAGTTATCAAAGTTATGGGCAATTTTCAAACTTGGAGAACATGGACCTTCAAATTGCCTCCTTGTGGATGATTCCCCATACAAAGCCCCAAAAAATCCTATAAGTACCATAGCATTGTTTGTTGTATTTTGTAAGGTTTGAAACATTTAAGAATTTTTATTTACAATTTATGTTCCTTACAATTAAGGTCTTGTTGTTTAGTTGACATTTAGATTTCAACATAGATAGATTTTTTAAGTAAGGTAGGTAATGTCTTTTTGTTTTTTTACAAATTTTCAAATATCAATTTTTATACTTCTACTTGTACATCCAAGTATAACCATTTTTCCTCATACATACACTAGCAATGTTCCACACTATCAATGTAGCTAATATAAAAACAAATTCACACTACAAGAAATCATGGCCTTTTTTACCAAGAATTTCGGTAAAAAAACCCCCATATGGTTTTTTTGCCCCCATGTCCAAATTGACCAAAGTGCCATTCTAAACAAGTTGTTTTGGACCCAATCATTTTGACAAGGCTTTTTTTACTAGGTTTTTTTTATCAAACCACCATGACAATAATATAATTTGGGTATTGACCAAAATTTTATTATTTAAATTTTATTTTAAAAATTCATTATTAAATGAATTACCTAACTTACCTTACCTTATTTACATACCTAATTAATAAACTTAAAAATTAATTATGCCAAAAAAAAATTTATTTACCTACTAACCTTATGTCCTTGGCCACCTAGTTTAAACCAAGCCATTTAGGCTCCTAGGTTAAGCCAAGTTCCTTAGGTTAAGCTAGCTAGGTTAGGTGGTCTAATAGGCTTTACAACTTAGGCTGCCTAACTAATTAGGTCACCTAAGTAGCCAAGGTAGCCTAGGTTGCAAGTGTGGGGACTTGAACAGCCTCACCTCCACATTGAGAAGTCAAGTATTTAACCATTGGACCACCACCCCATAAGGTAATTTGTTTTAGACATGTTATAATGAAGATGATTTTGGATCAACATATTGTAATCAACTTCTATGAATTTTTTAAAAACATATTCTAGTAAATGAACTTGAAAAGTTTTTACATTACTTACATAAATAGGTAGGTTAGCGTAGGTAGGTTTGAGGTACCCGTTAATGAATGCATGTACTTAAATAACATATAGGTTATAGTTTACTAGGCCTTATAAGTACCTAATAGGTATATGTTTATACTTACTTAGTAAGCTACTTATGCTTATGTTATTTGGTAGGTTATGTAGGTGCCTTCTAACCTATTAATAGATCTAGCCTAGGCATATTAGGTATGTAGCCTAACCTATTAAGTAGGTTTAGGCTTAAGCTACCTATGTAATACGAGGTTAGGTTACCTACCTAATAGCCTAGGTGGCCTAACTTAGGTTAATTACATACCTACCTAGTAAGCCTAGGTGGATCAACTAGCTCAAGTTAAATTACATACCTACCTAGTAGGTTTAGGTTAAGATAACCTAGGTTACATAAGCCTAGATTAAGCTATGGACCTAGGTTAGGCTACGTACCTACTTAGTAGCCCTAAGCTAGGCTACCTAAGCTTAGGTTAGGCTATGTACCTGCTTAGGTAGCCTAGGTTAGGTTACATACCTACCTAGTAAGCTTAGGTGGTTTAAGTTAGGCTACCTACCTTGTAGGCCTAGGTGGCATAAGCTAGGCTACATACTTAATAGGCCTAAGTGGCCTAGGTTAAATTACCTACCTTATAGGCCTAGGTGCCTACGCTATGTACGTAGCTCTTAAGTAAACCTTAATAACCTAGGTTAGGTTACCTACCTAGTAGGTCTAGGTGGCCTAGGCTACTGACTTAACTAGAAGGATAAATTACCTACCTACTAGGCCTAGGTGACTTATGTTATTTACCTAATAGGTTTAGATTAATAAGCTACCTACATGGTTAATAGGTTTACTTAGTAAACCTAGGTCATTTTAGCTAGGATACCTATTTAAAAAGCTTGCATTACCTATTACCTAACAAGTAGCCCATTAGCCTATTAATTATGCTTGGTTAGATAGGTAGTTTAGGCTTAACATAACATACTAATTATGTTAGGTTAAGTACGTAGCCTAAACTTAACAAGTAGGCCAAGTCATCAAATGAGTATGGTTCATTTGACTAAATGTCAAATCATAATGATCAATTTGACTAAATGTCAAATTAGGATGGTCAATTTGATTAAACCCTATCAATTCAATATGGCCATTTTGATGGACATTTGTCCATTTTTATTAGATCTTTGGCTTGACACTTGGTAAAAGAAATCATTTTAATCAAATGTACTGGTAAAATGTAACATATGTTTTTCATGCCCCAAACCTTTAATCAATGGACATACCTTTTGGCCAATGTGGACATTTTGATCAAGTTGCCTTTCTAAAAAACCATGATTTCTTGTAGTGGTTGGTTGTTGATGAGATATTAAATGAAGCAAAAGCTCATGAAAATGTGGAAGGTAGTGAAGACACACATAACGATATTGATGAGAACAAATTTTTCAACAATAGTAAAAAGTGCACAACTTGTAAGTCCATGATGATTTCTTTGTCCAACACATGGTCCTATATGTTAATATATGAAGGTTAGATTTTTTCACATGTCAAATTCCATTTTGCATGTTCAAATTTAGGGAGGATGATTTGAAGATCTTATGATCAAATAGTTTTTGTGTTTTAAACGTTCAAATAGTTATGCATGATTTCAAGAATGGAATCCTTTGGATCTATGTCATCTACTTCCTTTTCGTGTTGTTTAAATTTTAAATTAAAAGTAATTGAAAATAAAGGTGTAATAACATTGACCTCCATAACTTCAAGTTGAAATTGCATGTTGAAGCTTTTTAACAATCCTATTTTTTCCCAACCTTTGCAAATAATTTCATTCATGTTTTTTAAATGAATCCATGCATGAAACAATCGTGCACATAGTTTTGGTTTCATAATTGACATCTAAAAATCTACTTTAAATTTTTCATTTTTTTCTAGTTAGCTTTTGATAGTTGTGTAGGTCTAATAATGAAATTCTTTCTTGAATGCATGTTTGAATGGGTAATGTAAAATGACATCAGTAAGATGAAGTACACTAGTGCAATTTGTTGGAATGAAGATGACACACACTTTTGCAAACTCCAATTTCATCCAATCTAAGTTTTTTTGGCTTTTGTGAACTGACTAACAATCAATCAACCAAATCGTCTTTTGTTCTTCTAGCAAGGCAAGTTTTTCCATTTGAATTTTTTGATAGGGCATGAGGATGTGTTCAACAAACTCTTGAGTGGTTTCCAAATTAGACTACTGATTGGAGCTACACGTAAAATGAAAGCCATTTGAGAGACAATTTTTTCTTCCTTCATTCATGGGTGGGAATGTTCGACTTGTTGTGCCTTGGAATACAACTTGTAAATGTACCATCAACCCAACTTCTGTAATTTGCCTTTTGTCTTCCATCCCTAAAACTTGTATGTGTTTGGCTCCTTTTCTTTCCCATGTTCAATCCCTTCTAGTGGGTACAAAATGAACTCTAGTTTGATCTATATTGACAACTGCACATGGGGGTATTTGTACATTTTGACAAGGTAAGCAACTTGATGTGCCATGGATGTCCCTTCTTGCTCCCATGTTGATAGTAGTTTCCCTCCTGCTATTGTGGATGTTCCGTAAAACCAATTCAAATGATTCTTCATGAAATCTTTTGTCCATTCTAAAGAGACTTTAAAGTTTCCTCACTTTGTAAAGTCCTTTAAGAGTTTAAGTGTTTTATTATCAAAGATCCTTGTAATGATTAGTTGTACAATAGGTGTAGAAATACCTTATCCAGTAGTACGCATGTTTTTCGATAAGGTAATCGAGTCATATTTCAATTTTAGTTTTGTTTCAAAAATTGAAAAATGTTTTTCTACTACAATAGAAGCTATCCCTTTTTCTATAGCAACTTTCACATGTTGTTTTAGCTCCCCTCTTGGGATGAACCATTCATACAAAGACTTTATATTCAACTTCTCATATGGCCACTAACTTCTCCTAGCTTTCTATGAAATATTTATAGGTTTTGGAATGTACATGTGAGATCACCATGTTTTTTCATAGCTACAAGAATCGAAGGTCAAAAGTGAGGTGCAAACCAATTTGTGTATAAGCACCTCTTTCGTTTTCTTTGTTTATTTTGAAATACTTGCATCATGAATGATCTCTTGCTCGATTTCCCTTTTTGAAATCGATGATGTTTGAATTGGGTTTTGGGGCCTTCCAATAGGTCTCTTCAAAGGCGGGGGTGTTGTTTATGTTTCTTGAATATGTGATTATATTTCCTTTGAAAGAGTTTCGACTTCTTATGTGACAACTAATAACTTCTCCTCTTTGTTCACTTTACAAAACATAAAACCTATAATTTTTGTTGTTTGGTTGTTGTCATTTTTTTTGCACATGTATGATACCTACCTATTTCAAATCTATACTAGAATGCACATGTTATCTCTAACATGCAAGTATGATGATTCTTACACCATAGAAACATTTGAGAAAAATGTGCAAGTTCAAGTATGTGTAAATGAAAGGCTATAACAAATCAAATAGAATGTCATTGTAGGAATCTAATATCAAATAACAAAATAAAAATCAAGTGAAGTTGTCATTTCTAACATTAATACTATTTATGAAACTTGAAAGTACGTACCTCTTGTACACAAATAAAACACTTTGAAAAACACAAAGAAAGATACAAAGTAAACATTAGAAAAAACATGCATTTTTCAAGATTGGATGTATTCATAATTGTTTCAAGAATTGTGACATTTCATTCATGTTGCTGGAATAATTTTAAAAATAAAAAAATTACAAAATCAAGTGCCAAACCTATTTTTTTCAAAAAGTATATATTTTGGTAGAAAATGCCATACACATGAATTTAAGGTATGGTAATGCATTGAAATTAGTTGTTAGTTGTGAAATTTTTAGTTCATAGGAAAGTTTTCAAGGAACTTGCTTTGGTCATGTTTTTTCCAAAGCATGTCAATATGGCATGACAAATGAAAATGTGTGCAAAAATGTAAAATATGTTTCCATCAAGTCTGTAAAAATATATTTACAAAAGTGTATTACATTGGCTAAGAAATCTAGGAAGGAAACACAATAGTAGATTAAAGCTTGGGTGGAAGCAAAAATTAAACTAAGAAAACTGAATACCTTAGTCAAAACAAAGCAAAATTGTTTTTTGGTTTTACATAGTTTTTCAATCGTAAAACCTTCATTTTTGTTCATGTAGGATAAATGGATGTTGTTGACTTTAATTGTTATGTTTTGCAAATTTGCTAATAGAATTATCATGTTCTAGGGAGCATTACAATTTTGGATAACTATTGTCTTACGTTATAACAAAAAGACCATTATTAAAGTTATTGGCATAATGCCACCTCCTCTGACTTAGCAAATATCACAAATTGTTGTAGGTTGTCTTTTTAAAAATTTACTAGTGCATGTATTCTAAACCAATAATTTCATGGTCATTGGTTGTTTTTTCATGGATTCCATTATGTAATTTCTTTGAGGTCCAAATTTAAGGAAGAAAATGAAATTGTGGCCTCTTTCGATAGTTTAATGGAGGATGATTCAGTTGTCATAGGTGAGTTGGTTGTGGTAACATCTAACATTAGAATTGAAATCTTTGGAGTGTTAAAGTTTTTCCTTTCATTCTTCAGCCTTCAAATAGTATCCTCATTTGTTGAAAGAGAACAAGTTGTTGTTATTGTTTAGGAATATAATGTAAGGTTTTTGTACCTTATGTTAGTGAATTGTCATGAACTTTTGCATTCCATTGTAAACTTTCAAAGCAGTGTTGTTGACCAAAATATATATATATTTATCAAGATTGCAATTCAGATATTTCTGAGCAATGTACAAGTGCAAGTGAACTTGCTAAAAAACTTGTCGAGAGGGAGTTGTTGGTTTTTTCATGATACTAAGTGGATTTGAAAGAGATAAAATGTCGTTTTCTTCAATGGAAGAAACT
>Ga0116227_10001936_pt1 | contig 47156 bp, 41 predicted proteins | sample S1TSphgellanicum_FD_89693 | JGI IMG/M metagenome (GOLD analysis project Ga0116227, IMG submission 89693) | Host-associated microbial communities from peat moss isolated from Minnesota, USA - S1T2_Fb - Sphagnum magellanicum MG | ecosystem: Host-associated > Plants > Peat moss > Unclassified... | reverse complement strand
TTTACATCTCATGATTAATGTTTTTTGTGTTTGTATTGACAAAGACTATATTTTTTTGCTTTTAGCTATTGTCCGTCCCAATTAAGGGGATGGATGAAATGTCCGTCAAGCTTGATGACGGCACAGATTTTGGGGAAGCTTTTTTTCTTTTAGCTACTGTCTGTCCCGATTAAGGGGATGGATGAAATGTCCGTCCGACTGGATGATCACAAAATAATAATAAAAGTAGAAAACACATAAAAATAAAAAAATAAAAAAGTTAAAAGTTTCCAGGGGACTTCACAGTGGCCGAAGGTCACGGGCACCCACTAGTCATATTAAAACTTGAACTACATCTTCAAGCATTACAGACAACTATTGCATGATGGATCAAACCTATCTTGAAATTGATTTCATGTAAACATGTCAACAAACCCTCTTGATCTTGAACATCATGTTTGTCAACATAATCATTCAAAAGATGTCAATTTCTTTTGAAATTAAACTAATTGTTTCAAATTCAAGGATGGTCTTTTGCATAATAGACAACCTTTGTACATTTGGATGGTGTAATCTATCTACAAATTCTTCAAGCTTGACATGACTTTCTAACAACAAAACATTTTGAATTCAACAAAACCTTGGAACTTGTCTTTTGTGTTTATGATGGCTACAACTTTGGAAGTTTGTGAAACAAAACGATATGTGATATTTTCTCCCATTCCAAAAAAATTCACCATTGTCCATATCATGGTTGTTAGGAAGGACATCCCTAAGTTTTATCTTAGCATCCCTAATTGAAATACTTTTGTTTATACATGTTTATCAAATTTTACTTTTTGGTTTAGACATACCTCTTCCTATTGTCCCCCAATGTTTTTGTGTTATCCTCACATCCTTCATCATTTTTCCAACACAATTTGGTATCTTTGTAGTGTTTTCTTAGCAACCCAATCACTTTTTAATGTTTTTCCAACATCCCCTAAAGGTTTTTTGCGCATTGCATCATGTCTCCCAAAGTTTTTTTGAAGTTGTTTGACAACTCAAGAGTTTCATGGAACTTTTTCAATTTTGCCCCATGTCCTCCCAAAGTTTTCCTAATGTTACTTTATATCTTTTTTGTGCTAATTATATATAGCCAAAAAGTTATATAAAAATGTGAAAATACTAAAATCAAATGTTTTTTTAGATTTTTGATAATTAGGATTCAACCAAAAGTTAAAAAGAAATCACCATATTTTTATACATGGTTCAAGTATGTAGCAAAAAATGTCAAAAAATGTTTTTAAAGTTTTACATTCATCTTTAACTTGTAGCCCAATTTGGTTAAATCTTCTTGTAGATTATTGTGCCATTTTGGTTACATTGCAAAATTGACAAAGAAAACATTATTGCATGGTGTCCCTTGATGTCTCCTTAGTGTTGCTAGTGCTAGTGTACTCCAACATTTTCCTACTATCATTGTCATCCCCAAACATCTGCATGTCACCCCCTAAAAAAACTCCTAGTGTTTTATTGGAGCTATTTAGCATCCCCCTACATATTTTCAATGTTTCCATGTTACTATAACAAACTTTTTTTTTTGGATGTTGATAACATTTTACCAATGTTGCCTAACATCCTCCAATGTTGCTTCAATGCTTACATGATATCCCCTTGCATCTCTCAAAAATTGTTTGATGTCCCCATTGTCCCCCAATGTCTTCCTAGAGAACCCATGTTGTTCAAAACAATTCATGATGTCCCATGGTGTTTTCTTGACACTGACCAACATTCCATCTTCAAACAAATGGACAAACTAAATGTGTCAATCAAGTTTTGGAAAATATTTTGTAGTGTATAATCAATTGTTGTCATGGTGATTCTATAAATTTTATACAAGGTTAGCTGAATTTTCTTACAATAATGGTCTCCACTTTTAGATCAACAAACTCCACCTTTATTAATTATGGAAAACATCCTAAGTCAAGCTTGAAATGAAGATATAATGAAATATAATTTGTATTTAAATGGAAGCTTGAGAGGACACAATGAGATCTACCAAAAAGTTGTGACAAAAGATAAATCTAAGAAAGTGATCATAATGCAAAAAAACATCAAAACAAAAGGTATCTGAAGATGTTTGAATCTTATGATACATGAACATCTACATGTAACAACACTATGTTGTCATATTCCACCAAACAACCTACCACCTTGAGTGAAATACCACAAGCAACAACAAATTGTGCTTGTGCAAATGTGTTTTTGCTTTATCTATTTCTAACATCAAAAGGGGAAATAATAACAACAAATGATGGTATCACAAAAACCACCAAAAAAATGCCCCAAGAAATTCTTCTAGATCTGAACAATTTAAAGTATGCATCACAATATTCTCAATGTACTAAATTAGCTTACAAAAAAGCAAAAACCTTTATGAATAAATTAAAAGAATGAAATTGGACAATAATAATTATAAATTTTAAAATAAAATAAAATAAAATCCATAGATCACATTATTGCTCATATCCAATTGTGATTAAAAAAACTATTCATCAAATGACGTCCTATTCCCATTGAATCATTTTAAACAACATTGTGCGAAACCAATTTATGATATTAAATGCACAAGATGACTTGCAACAAGTAGTGAGGTATAGTATGTAAAAAAATGTTGACAATAATAAAGTCATTCTATTCCATCCATTCCATCCACGGAGAACCATGTGTTCTTCAAATTGTCAAATAGTTTATAGTGTTTTTTCAAGTGTCATCTAAATTTGCATAATATTTCAACCCATACACATGCACTTTTTCTTTGACCTTATTAAGATTACCTTTTAAGTTGGCTTATTTTCACACATAACTTTTACTTTAGATGCATGTTTTAAAATTCTAATAGTCCTAGCCTTAACCTCATTTAGTCCTACATAAAATATGGAAACATTCATATTTACAAGCTTGATGACAAAAAACCAACCAGAAGATATTTAGAATGTTTAATTCAATCAACTTTAGGGGAGGTAAATTATGATTCCACCTTTTACTTTAACATGAGTTTAAAACTTAACACCAATAGGTACAATTCATCATCATGTAAATTGAATCCCATACATGTACACCACTCAAGGTCAAACAAAGTGCCACATGATTCCCTTGTGCATTTTCAAGACAACTACAATTGGAAACCAATGCGCCAACAATCATACATATAGTTGTAAGATGCCACAAGCATGTCAAAACATTGAAAGAAACAATCACAAAGTATTCAAATGGTCATCGTGCATAAATGACTGCATTATTTGTGTCACAAGGTGTGATTAGTTTAGGGATGGAAAACAACACCTTGCTAAAATTGTTTTAAAAATATGTCAACATTGTTGAGTGTTACTTTGTTGCACCTTCCAAATGTTTGGTGGTTAACAAAATCAACAAGTCCAACTCATGCCACTTGGACAACAATGCAACACATTCCTTTTCTTCAAACATAAACATTTGCGCCTTCTAAATGAGTCTTTGGGCTTGTTCAATACATGCTTCAACCTACTAATATTTAGGCTTCACAACCTTCCAAAAAAATTTCATGTGTGAAAATCAACTTTGAGTGCATGTGGAAAAAAATGTCTCTTCCATTTTCCTAATAATATGCATTTAGGTTTTCATTGCAACATTTGATCTTGGACCACACCTTGCTGTGATTTCACCTTTCTCAAGTTATTCCTTCAATTTGGTTTATGTGCACATTGAGATTTCTTTGCATTCATGCACCTTGGTGGATTGTGATTAAATGTTAGTATGTGAAGGAATTTTTTTACTTTCAATTGCTTCAATTATAGTTGTAATTTTGCAACTAATTGGGCAACAATAACTTAATTTATAAACCATTTAGACATCAAACACAATATGTTGGGGTTTAGACTTCCCACTCTTACATTTCACAATAAACCACAAAAATCACCTCACATAGATCCATTTTCACTATTGAAAGGTATGCAATTTAGTTATCACTTTATGCTTTACTTCTCACTTAAACCTTGATACCATTCAATTCAATAGCCTACCAACTAGTTTTGATAACCTACTAGTAAGGCCTAGGCTCAAGTTACCTACCTTGATCAATGTTTTTTGTCCTTGTTGACTAAATGTTTAAATTTGCACCTAGTCAACAAAATCACTTTACTTAAATGTAATAATCAAAAGTAACCCATGTTTTCATACTCTATAATGACCAATCAAAGATGGCAATCAAAAAAATAAATAAATAAATAAAACTTTAGGGGTTACCACAACTAATTAAGATGAATCACAATTTGAATACTACCATCCTTGAATGAATGACAATTGAAATGTTTTGAGTAATAGTTTGAAAATGGAAACATAAATTGTTTTATGTCAAAATTAATGAAAATGAAAAAAAATTATTAGAAGCTAATGTGGAGAGGTCTGCATGAAAGAAAGAAATATTAATTTAACTAATGTGAATGAGTTTGCATGAAAGAAAGACCAAGTGTCAAGGAATTGAGCCTTGCAATAGGTAGATTCATGATCATGTAACCAAGCCATTCAGGTAAAATACCAAAGTCGGTCCAAATAGCGGCCCTCTTTGTATCAATTTGATGATGAATGCTAAAACAAGAACTTGAAGCCCATGGTTTTGTGTTTTTGAAAGAAATTAATCCAAAGTTGAATGTTTTTCCAACTCTCTTTGGATCTCATTCCCCAATTAGATTTTGAATTCAAAGATTTAATTTAAAAGCCAAGTAGATTATACATTGTTGCAATGTGAAATTATCATACTAAAATTAAATTTATATGATTATTGTCCAAGCTATATATACATGTTGGAACATTTGTGTTGGGTAACTTGGACAAATTCATGATGGGTATCAATTTAAGAACAATTTATACAAGGAATTGAAAAAATCAACAATTTTTGTAAGACCTTAAGGTGATTCTTTTAGGCATGAGGATGACCCCTTATGTCATTAGATGATTGTACTTGTTTATCCATGTTTGTTTATAGAAAAATAAAAAGTCACATAATCCAATGATGTTGATAAGAGGAGACATGATAGTAATATGAATTGAAAAGGTTAAATAATAAAAAGTTTTTGAATCCTTGAAGAAGCGCCATTCAATTTTGAAAATTTTCAATTATATTTTTAATAGGGCTATTGTAGTTGTTGCAACTTGTTGTGTATTGCACAATCGTTATGAGATGTGAAAAATTGAGAAGTCGTCACCTTTGAAAGATGAAAAACAAGTAATTTTTAATAGAAAAACCTCATTTTGCAAGTTATTTCAGTTGTCTAAAAGTGTTGTTTGTGATTATTTTGATCTCCAAAATAATCGCAAATGACACTTTTAGTTGCTTAAAACAAGTCGCACAATGAAATTTTTCTATTAATAAAAAAAAAATTACTCGAGCAAAGATTGTTAAACTACCCAATACTAGATTGATAATTCATCTTGTATTTTGAAAATGTATTTGAATTTCTAAAAAATCAAAATTTGTGCACACAAACATGAAAAAACTATAATGAAATCACATTGTATTACTATACAAATGCAAAATATCAAATTTAATGAAATAAAAGTCATGATCAAATGATGTTGCTATTAAATGTTATCACTCATATAAAAGAAAATTAAGTCATGAAAAGTCTTTATGCTTTAGTACAAGTAAAAAGAATGATGATTCATAACTATCCTTCCAATATCATTTTCCTCCATGCTTATTCATGTTCAAGTACATAATAATGTTTCTTGTTATTTGTATATTCAAAATCTCATTTTTTCACAAATTGTGAATTGTTTTTCACTAGTTATTACAATGGATGGAAACCTCCCAACATGCATCTTTTTAAATTTGTAGTATTTTTGATTGGTTTGCCTTTAATACCCAACAAATTACAAGCCTTTTTTCATAAGTGAAATTACATTAGATGTCTACTTAGATTCTTGGTCAAATGTTACATGTTCATTCATAGTGAATAAAAGATTAAAATTTGAAGTTTAGACTATAATGGTGTTTTATTTTAAAAATACGTTATAAAGATCATCTATGTGTCCCATTTGATCCAAATATTTGAAGGTATCCCAAAATAATCTCAAAATGTCACTGTTTTTTTTTGTATTATTTTACTAGTTTGGACTCTCTTATTCACCATACACACAGATACAAAGTGGATGATATTGATGGTTTAATATTTATGGTGGTATAAACTATCATACTTTATAATGAACTTGACATTTTTTAATTCATTAATATTGATGGGAAACAAAATATATGAGTATATCAAGGAGTTTGCTACCTTGGACACCCTAACTAATTTGGACCTTTGAAGTTGAAATAATTGGCTATTTTTGATGCCACCACTTGCATTATTGACATGCATGTATAGCCAAGTCCCAAGGTATTGGTGGTAATTCCCCAAAGTGAAAGTAATGAAAAGAAGGAAAAACATGAGATTCATTCTTTAGTTCTTCACACTAGGACAATAGGAGTGTGTATGAATGTTGGGTTGGGATTAAGATGAAGTAACAATTGTTCCTTCACAAGCATTTCTCAATCAAATCACTTTTATAAGCCAAACAATCTAAATGGTTAATTGGTACAAATAAAACCAACATTGGGTCAAAAACTTGTTTCAAACTCACATTAGATTCGCATGGTCTTCACTTGCAAGGAAGCATCAACTTGGAACCAATGGAAGGTTGCACTAAACCCTAAACTTGCAAGGAAGCACCAACTTGCAAGGATCATATGTTACTAGTGTGGGGAAGCACCATGCCCACCCATGACAACATTACTACAATTTTGAAAGGGCACAATAAAATCTCCTCCTTATAGAACCCAACCCCAGCTAGAAATAAGGAAGATTTGCAGCTTAATTTTGAGCAAAGAAGCTTCACAGATTTAGCCATAGTAATGTGCACTAAATTCTACTACACATACATACTTGAGCATTTTTACATTTCTCAGTGTCTTTGTTGCATGCTGATCAGCTCACATTTGTAGACAGTTTTGTCCTCATGGAACATTGTTGGAAAGTGAATCCAACTTCATGTTCCTCTTCTGAAGAAATACAAAACAGCAACTGATGAGCAGATGTAGAAGTATAATCCAGTTGGATCAAATTGACCAGATGAGTTTTTTTATCCTCTAGAGATCTATTGTATACCATAATTTGAAGATTCCAAACGTGCTGTGGCTTGGAAAAGACCAAAGAGACAAGTTGCTGAAATGCAAATGGTTCAAAATGACACAGTTCAAAAATGAGTAAAAGGCAAGTGAGGCCACCTTCAGCCTTATGAAACTCTCAGATGTCTACAAGGATTGCTTCAGCCACAAATTGCTTGAAATGGGGTTCTAGATCACCAGCTAGTGTGGATGAGATTAGTAGTGTGTCCCCTACCTAGAGTGTTAGCTCACTCAAACTGGGAATGACTTGAAATGCTGGGCTGTCTTTTTCTGCAGTTCGTCAAACATAGCTTGTGCATCTTCATTGTCTTACACAGCAAGTGTTCTTTGAGGTGATGCATGTCAAAGCTTGAGAAATTTTTGAAAAAAACAGATGCAAAATGCAATGTGGTGTGAGTGACACATGCAATGCAATGTGAGTGACCTTGAACTGGACACTAAAAATCCAAGTTCAGCAAAGTTGCACTATTCTTACTCAAAGTGGATGAACACCAAGGAATGAAATTGCAGTAAAGATTGTTCAATGTTCATACCTGACTTGAGGTGGAGACCTTTGGCAACCTTGATTGGGCAGCCACCTATTTCTGGAAACGCATTTGCAAGTGCAAGAATCCCATCATTGTTTGTCCTCCTGCATGACATTGCTACTCATCATGATGAGTTTCACATCTTTATTGAGACAGGTCAGGCCATTTGTATTTTTTTCAAACACAGACCCAATTAAGTGTATCATAGGATCATGTCCACACTCTTGGGTTGGTTGGTTACATGACATCAACATGCACCATAACTTAATTTTCAGTAACTCTTTGTAGGAATTGTGGTGACATTGTCAAAGTAACAAAAACCTAAATAATCCTGTACTCCCTTGCAATCCACTATCTAAGGATCAAAGGACTATCTAACATAAAAAGAAAAATGAATGAGTTGGAGGAAAGCTAGCAATAAGAACTGCAAAAACCAAAAGAGAAGAAATACAATAAGGGCTGAGAACCTGCTCTTTCCAGCAAAAAGAAGGTCTAATGCATACAAGACATCCCCGCCATCAATCAAACCTGGTAGTTGGGCTTCACATAACTTCAAGCCCATTTTTGCAAGGGCTTGGTGAACTTCCACTTCCTCCCCTCACCTTGAAACAGCTCCTTAAGAAACTTGAGCACAAGAATACATAAGAATGTATAGATGTGCAATGCAATGAAATCTGAGTCAAAGAAAAAGAATTCAGCATCTACTACAATGTGGAACTTATGGTGCCTCATCACCATATGGTTTTGAGTTTTAACACCCTGTAGTCTTGTCTTACACACATATCACAGGCATCACAAAGAAGCTAGACAGATCTTAACAAATAAAATATCTATGGACTTGCAGAGAAATTTCTATAACAATGAGTGCAGTCATAACCTTATGAGAATCACTCATAAATCAAGGATATATAATGGTTTCCTTGATTTCTTTCTTTTAAGGTTCTCACAGCATGGAATGACTTCTGGGGAAAAGATGCAACTGCACAGATTGACTGTACACCAGAGCCAAGAAAGAAAATTATATTGAGATACTATTTTTCACCTCCAAAATCTTAACCCTAAAAAAACTGATGTTCAATTGCCATAAACTTCTTACACATAGTAGAGAAGTACCTCTGAGAATTTGCACATATGCAGCATGCTGCTCCCTTGCACATTCCAAATTTGACAATGGAAGCAGGTCTCTACTTTGATAGGGCATTTGCAACTGAATCTGGGACTCCTCACACAACAGCATTTCTTGATTCCCATTTGATACACTTTCATTGTTGCCTCCAAAGCTGCTGCTGCTGCTAATGGATGCCCATATTTGCTTTCTCATTAATTATTGTTGCCTCTATGCAAGCACCCACACTAAACCCACAAGTAGCAACAAAATTCATCAATCTAAAGCTTTGAGTGGACCTGACCAAATGCTCATTTCCAATACACACATGCACATGCAACACATTTTCACAACCTATTTTGCCTCAAGATCTGATGAGATTGTCCAACACCTTGTTTGTAAGAGTAGCTCCAAGATCTTCACCTGTAGATCAGACTAATCCAATTCTTGTTTCCATTCCTTAAAGCCATGCACCCAAAAAGTCTTTTCGACAAAAGAAAGGTCTTTGATAAGAGAGGAGGAACAAACACAATCAGAGACAGACACAAGATGACAAAGAAGCTATATGAGCTTCAAGTTGCAACAGTTCCAATGAAAAATGAGATAATGTTGTGTAGCACATGAGCACTGTCAAAATCATGTGCTTGGATCTGGTATGTCTTGTGTGATTTTCCTCACTCTTGAATTTTTAGTTAGAGTTTGAACAATCCAAAGCTGGAATGAGATCTAGATTTACGTGGGGGTTGCTGTCTTTTCTCATGAATTGCTGGATTTGCTTCAGCAGTTTCTTGGAGCTTTTTCTTTGTGTCTGGTTGGTTTGAAGAACTTGGAAATCCCAATGTTTCTTTTATCAATGTTTCTGGGAGATATGCTATAGCTTGCTTTTAGAAAATCTTGAGTGCTAAAGTTCACTGTGAAGAGTAGCTCCTCCAATGGCATCTATTCCACATCCCCTCACACCCAGCAGTTCACCCAATTTCCTGCAATTCTTAGAAGACACTACTGATGCATGGATAGGATCAGGAGGCAACAGTCAACACAATCTTGTCAATTCAGGTTTCAAGAAATGGTTAATAGTTAATACCACTGAAAGGCTCCTAAATGCCTTCATGTAAACAAAAACACAAAATGGAAAGCATATCATGATTCAAAATGATAGTGAATTTCAAGATACATGGTATTAAGCTGTAACAATCTGGCCAAGATTGTCTCTACATTGCTAAACCAATCTATCTATATTTCACAAAGAGAATTGTGACTGGATGTTGTTGAATCCCAATGAGTAATTGTAAGGGAGACTCTACCACATGTCAAGGTATTGTATCAAGAATCCGAGTGTAAAGAAGCTCAATCAGCAAATAATTTCCGATAGAATTGGTGCATTGTCAGGGATTTTGAGCACAAGCTTACTAACCTCCCACCCTTGCTCTTGCATTCCCTGCACAAACACATTAAAGTCTTGCTGCAAAACCTCTACACTTCTTCTCAACTGCTCTTGTTGGTCCTCCATGTCACACCTACTATTGCCATTACCAGCTGCTCCAAGATGAAGGCTTGTGGTTCCATCTCCACTGGATTGAGGCTTTTGCTGCAAAAGCCAGCAAGCTTGATAAAGACCTCGAAGCAGGGTCATGTTTCTTGCACCTTCCTGCAACCAGCCACATGGTGTGCCATGTTAGCACAGCAACATGAATGTTATAGATGCATCAAGTGGTATCAATCAGCAATTGATGTATTTGTTTCCAGAGAGCCAACCTTCCTGTAGGCTCAGACACTCCCAAGCACTCATCACCAACAATGTAAGAACCTCAAAAAAACCTCACCCTCTCAATATGCAATACATAGTATACATCAATCTACTTCAGATAATACAGTATAAGACTAGGTGGTCCCCTTTGCAAGAATAAGACTAATTAGTGAGATAGTTGCCACCACGTGCTGTTCGAATTTACCAGAAACATTTGGCACCTGGTGGCCACCATGTGATAAAACACATAACCTCAATGCTAAAAAACACCTGGTGGCCACCAGGTCCCATTTTACTCAATGCTAAGAATGAATGGCTGGTGGTGGTCACTAGGTGCCTTTATAGTCAACAAAGAAGAAAAGAGGCACCTGTTGATGACCTGCATTTCTAGTTGACATGTTTGAGCAAAGACTTGCCATTTAGGTTGGTTGAGCTTCAGTAGTGATGCAATATTTCCTTGGCAGTTAGAACTGAGAAAATAAGAGATCACCTTCAAGAGAATGCGAGCTTCTAGACCATGAAGTGGATTCGGATGCAAAACTAAAACATACTTCTCCAATCGGTATAAGCTTAGTAACTCCTCCACCTGCCAAAACAACTTTGTGTCACTCCATCTGCATAGACACATCTCACAAATTCACCCTTATGAATAGCATCTACTTTGCAAATGGATCAACCATGACCAAAGAATCTGTCTTACTTTTCATTGGTTAATGAAAGTTATTCACCTTGAGCTTGGAAGGAGAAGGCCCAAACAGCTCTTCTAAAGAGCAACCCACACGGATCTGAGGCTTCAAGAAGAACCGGGGCACCAAGAGTTGTTCTGCCAAATTGCATTCTTCCCACCCTACATGGAGTTTCCCCTCCATAGTTGGTCAGTCAAGTTGATAGTGTGCATTACTTCAAAATGTAACTGATCAGACCTTACCCATGCATGCTGTTGTGTGCTGTACTCTTTCAACTGCCAGTATGGCATCACATCTTGCCATTGCATCTGCTCTGCTCCTGGGTTGTTCTAGAAGAGGTTTGGCAGAATATAACAAAATGCCATTGCTCGGTTTTCTACCACAGGCTCAAAAGCTGGGAATTGTTACCTGGAAGTGGAATCCCTGAAAGGTGTGCCTCTATTAGAATCACAGCCCGCTTGTAATTGATCTGCACAAGAACACACCAGAGCAACTCAGGATCATGAACTTGAACGGTGCAATAATTGCAGCAGAGAGACTGGCATCAAACTGTGCAAGAGAAGCGAAGAGGAGTTGTAGAGAAGATGGCCACTGACAGTGCTGAAACATAAAACACCAAGTGTTTGATAGCGCAGCCACAGGTGCAGTGATCTGATGCATGCCCATGTTGCAACAAGCTCCCAGTAGGATGTTGACACTCCTGGTGTACGCTGCAAAATGCACACAGCCAAGCACCCATTAGTTGCTGCCATGCAGACTTTCTCTTGAGATGTGGTGGGGAAAACCAACACCACTGAAAACAATCATCAGAAAAGAGCTATGTATCCAGAGAATGACTACATTTTGCAGCTGATTTGCAACATATGGATGACAGGCAGGCTTCAATCTATTGGCATTCCAAGGAAGGATGTTTACACTGAACTGCAAAGCCCCTGCATTGCAAAATCAGTTCTGTAGTCTGTAGAAGCACTATGTAGGGATGGTATTCTGATCTTTGGCAAGGTGGAGTGCTGTAGTGATTTGCAGGTATAAGGTCTTGTCAACTAGACAAATTTTTGGAAACATCAAAGCAAATCTCCGACAAGGACCTTTGAGTATAGTCTGTCAAGTGAGAGTTAAGAAACTTGCAAGTAGCAGCACCCCAAATGCAAGGCCCACCAGTTGACCAGCAACTCCCCATACCTCCTCCTGCACACATCAATCCCTCATCACAATAAGCATCACTATACCTCTGGGTATTGTAAGTCACAAGTTGACCTTTGTTTTGCAAGATGCAACAGACAAATGCTTCTTGGCCCTGAGAGCATTGTCATCATATGACACACTTCACTCCCAAATACATGTTTGAGTAGGACCAGAGAACACCTGAAATGGTGCACATTTATGAAAGCCAGCAACATGGTAGGATGTGCAGAAGTTCAGAAAGTGTACTTTGGCAGCAACATCTCCCACATTTTCAGAAACCGCAAAATGATTTTGAATTACCCGAAACGAGGGATCCTTCAATCCCTTGGCAATTGCCTGCATCCACATTCCACCAAAAGACTCTAATGTGTTATGCACAACTTAATTTCCATAACACCAGTAAAAATCTCAGATTGAGAATGTGATGGTGTGCATACAAGCGAACCTTTATGAGTTCAAAATCTATCCACTTTTGTTTTCGTGGTGCATCCAGTTAATATGATGCCAAAGAGTTGCAATTTAGGGCAAATGAATCAACTGCAAGGCAAGGGAATGCAAAAGCACCATGTTTGGCTTGCCTTGGTAAGATTGCCCAATGATGCCAACAGCAGGAAAGTACCAGGCGCAAGTGGAGTTGCAAGCTCAAATATGCTGCACCCATCTCTCAAACTCAGCACATCTATAGAATGTACTTCTGGTCTCTTTGATGGTTCCAGAGCTATAAGGATCCAATCCAGATTCTGTCATCTGTCGTCTTGATCAATTTGATGATAATGGCAACATGCCAAAACATTTCTAATCAAAGGAGCAAACCACTCTGCAACAAGAAGTCCAAACCACATGGGGGCCTTGCAGGTTAAGGATGATAAGCCTAATGTCTAATGTGGGTTTTTCACCTGCCAGCACTCCCAATGAAATCTGCATACATTCGCCATTGCTTGGGATCCTCATCAAAGAGGCTTCCAAATCTCCCACCTACAAATCAGCACACAAAGTGCCCAATTGCAAAAATTGCACTAATACTAACACCCACTCACTTCTGCTTGCACTATTACTCTTAGAAACACATGACCAAGCAAAGTGCACAAAGCCTGACTCAAAAAGTTGCCAGACAGGGAGTGAAAAGCAGCTAAAAAACAACATACCGATGAAAAGTCGACCAACTGTCCCCAGACCATCTTTGCTCACCCACCTGCAAAATTATGCACTCTCAGTAATTGTATTTTCCAATCCAGCTAAAGTGACACCCACAGAAGACATCACAAGACAATGTTGCCCTCAAACTTCTCCTTTTAGGTAGGATACCCAAAGACATCGTACACATTTGCAGAGATCATGTTGTATAATTTCATCCAGAAACGAAGTGCAATCATTGAACATAATCAATGCCATGTAAGGATTCAAGACCCCTGGATGAGGATGCTCATTTTAATTCCTGACCAGGAGATACATGCTCACATATGGGTTATGAAACCAAAGCTTACTTGATAGCAGCTGCAGCTGCAGCAGCAGAACTGCCATCTCCACCTATGCCTACAGCCTGTGACCATTCCCCAGTTCAAAAAACAGTAAGAGCAGAGCCAGTTAGTGTCAGTAAGTGCAAATTTTGCTCAGTGATTGCAGGTTTTGCTCATTGTTGTTGCATTCAATTCTGCTGAACTTCAGCAATTGCTGATAGACTGGATTGAATGAAGCATCATCTCTTTCCCTGAAAGCAGATCAGCAACACTGATCTTAGAAGAGAAAGGAAAAATTAGAGATCATAGGAGACACACCTTGAGGAGGCTAGAAGTGACGAGGGTGCTGCAAATCCAGCCAGTTACATTGGTGGGAAATTGCCATAGCATGTATGGCATATAGTCATCTGACACTGAATCTGCAGAAGCCACATCCAGAGACACATACACTAATATTGAGCTTCTTGGCATATCATGAAATTGTTTTGCAATGGGAGATGATTCTGTGTTGCAACTCTCAACAACAACAACTCCTGAACTGTGTTTTTCTCTATCTGCAAAAGAGCCACAAAAGACAAATTTTTCTGCTTGCAAATTGGCAAAGCCACAATGGACAGGTTTCATCATCAAGACCATGTGTACCTGGAAACCCAGAAGGCAGGAAAAAGTTGCGAAGATTCTGTGGGATTTGGAATGGTAGTCCAAGATCTTGTGCATGATCTTCTTCTTCTTCTTCTTCCATGAAGAATTCACCTGCAACACTGCTGCTACTATCAATTGATTCTGAACTCTCCTTACACCATGAACCTGATTGCTTATCCACCCGGTATCTGCAGTTCCGGAATTCACAGTTTCCTCATATTATTGAAAGTCATCACACACATAGGCTCTTCAAAGTTTTGCTTGTAAGAAGAGCATCATGTGTCGAGTCACAGATTCTGTCTCTCCACATGGATTAGTACTATAGCAATTAGGATCCTAAATGAGAGAGCTAAAGAACAATGATGATAGAGTTCAGCGTGCAACAGAATTAGGATTATACAATTGAAGCAACGGTGAGAAAAATACATACCTGGATACAACAATACCACTGCGGCGCTCTTGCAGTAATAGCTGCGGCAATCCTGCTCCTGCTCCTCCTCCCTCCTGCTGCTGCTGCTGCCTTTCTGTCAAGTCCCTGCAAATGATGAAACAACCGTCATCAATGCTTGCATTTGTGCTTATTCCTGCTTCTCGATGAAAACCCTAACAACAACAACAACAATGCATGCATGCATTCTTCCCTCCCTCCATCCCTGTCTGAAATCCTCACTGGAATGCAACAAAAGACACTAACTTTTTCTTTAGAAAATGCACTGCTCCTAAGATAGCAAGACCTGCCAAAATGCTCAACACATCCAAACTTCGGTGGGGTCTGTCTTTCTTACAAGCTTTCAGAAGTATCAGGTACGTTCCTGCTGCTGTTATTGCTGTTGCTGTAGTCTGAATATGGTCCAAGACTCTTACGCACTGGTGGTGGTGCTGCTGCTGCACCATCCCCGCCGCAGTGCTGCTTCTTCCTCCTCCTTCTGCTTCGTCTCACAGAGATTCTGGTTTGGAAATCCGTACATATTGTAAGAGCAGAAGAAGAAGAAGAAGAAGAAAGCAGGGATGACGAACGCTGCAACGTGTGTGAAGAAAGCGATCTTCTTCTTGTAGAAGATGGAGGTGAGATCAGGATCCAAGAAGAAGACTGTTGTTGTCCACCACATTCCCACAACACTTGACGACGGCAGCAGCAGCAGCAGCAATCCATAGTAAAAATAACCTCTCTTTCTCTCTCTCTCTCTCTCTCTCTCCACCACTTTCTTCACACTTCACCACAGATCTTGCTAAGCTTTTTTTTCCTGATTTCTTGCACTCAATCCGGCAACAAGGCTCTTGTTCAAAGGCTCGTGCACGAGACGAACTGTGATGGCGGAAGAGGAAGAAGAAGAGGAGAGGATCTGCTCCAAACTGGAAACCTGCAAAAAGATCTGCCACGTAAAGTACAGCAGGACCGCGAACAAAAGCGCAACAACCACCACGCGGCGTCAATCTGCGTCACAGAAGAAGAGGGAAAACGATTATCATTCCTGCTCCTCCCTGAGGCCAAGAATCGGGGGGAAGAAGACAAGAGAGAGATAAGAAGAACGGAAGACGAAGAAGAAGAAGAAGAAGAAGAAGAAGGGGGCTGGAGAGGGGATATCTGAGGAGATTGTATCTGTGGCGGATCCAGTACCTGTGTTCTCTGTTTCTTTGCCAGAAGAGCAAGCAGACTGAGGCAGGGACCTATTTGAGCTTCTTCAGCTGCTTGAGAAACAGAATGCAGCACACCATCTGGCTGAAGCTTCACAGTTGCTTGAGATTCTTCCAGGATGTGCTTCACATCCAGAGCTTTTCAGCTCCTTGAGATCAATTGCAAATGAGTGAAGACCCATTTGAGCTTCTTGAGCTGCTTGGGAAACAGATTATGCAGCACATCCAGATCACAATTGACTCAAGACCCATTTGAGCATCTTGAGGTGCTCGACAAACAGATTACGTACGCAGCACATCCAGATCAAATCAATGTAATGACTGAAGAGCCATTTGAGCTTCTTCAGTTGCTTGAGAACCAGGTTACCCACTTCTCTCTATTACTGAAATTGTTCAACATTCTACAGAATGAACACATTTGGATGGTGCTGAACATGATTTTCTTAAAAACCTTGAGGTCTATTTGAGGAGTTGACAAGATTGAGTTCTTAAAGTGCGAAAAATCTTCAAATAGAACTCGAGAATTGTAAATCGTAAATTCGAGGATTCAAGAATTCTTGTTCCTCTTGCATCTCTTCTAACAAGATCCATAATTTCATTTCAAACTAATGTCAATTTTTCATGTTGATTTGTCATTCTGTTACAGGAAGTGGATTTGCCAATTTTCAAAGTGGGTTTTCATGTCCATCCAAACAATTTACATGTTGCCCTTTCAACTCAGATTTGATTTGGTACTAGTACCCTTTCTCATTTGTGCAAGAGTTATGAAGAATTTGGAACAGAAAAAGATGTAACCAAGATGCAAGGATAATCTACATTTACTTTTGCTATTTTTCCTGAAAAACAATACTTTTCAAGATATTCAAAATATAAGCTTTTCAATGAATCAATATATCATTAACTGTTTCCAATACATGAACAAACTAGATTTGAAAAAGAGCAGAAATTTTCAACATCCATTCCACAAGTTCAAATAAAATCCCAGGAACCTTTGGACCATAAGATTAGGAGCAACCCTAAACTCAGAAACCACAATTTTCAATTAATCATTGCTTGACCTCCAAAGATAACCTATTTTTCTCAAATCAAATTGTTTTACAGTTTTGAAGTCAAAAGCTAGACATGATAATAGCACAGGAATCTATGATTATACACAAAGCCCGAGTTATTATTATGACAAGTGGAAAATGCTTGTGATTGAACATCGCAACCCTGCTCTAAGACACTCTTCTGCTCAATCTCAGGCATTTCTTCTCTTCCTCTAGTTGCACTGATGACACTCCTGCTAATCAAACACTGGTGGTCACACATTAGAGTGCTGTGGTTATGGTCAAGGTTGGCAATGCACAGTGGATAAAATTTTACTCATGTGGGTGGTTCAGGTTTTCATCTCAGCATGGTGCAACCTAAGACTTCAAATGGGAAACAGTTGCCTGCCATAATGAAGATGGGTTAGTAAATCCCAACTGTTGGATGTCAATCATCTTCATCAGAGCCCAGTTTCTGCTTCTTCCACTTATAAGCTGCTTCCAATATCTTAAGGTTGGGAGCCATGCCTGTCTCCTCTGGGAAGATGTAGTCTGTATACTCCTCAAACCTGCAGAGACAATTCAGGGTGTTAATAACAAGATAAAGATGTAGTTGCCCACATCAAGAGGATCGCAGCAAGTTCCTACTCTTTGATCTTCCATGTAGACTTAAGCTACAGACTGTAGGTAATGTGGACACACAATAGTCAAGAGAGTAGGTTCATATATTGTGAGAACAAAGCTTTGTACCCAGCAGGTGTCCCATCCTCTGAAGAGATGGGCCGCTTTCGCTTCACCCTCCGTGGCATCTTCCTTTGTACCGTTGCCACATCACCAAGGTCCACAAAGCTGGCCTCTGTATCCCGCCATTCCTCAAGTAACATAGCTCTCTCCTCTTTCTGTTCAGGTGCTGTTGTTCGTAAGCTTTCGAAAGCTCTCTCAAAAATCCCTGAGGCACCCAAAGAATAAAAGCAAGATGTATCTCAGCAACACTGGTTTCCCATTTTGACCTGCCCACCTTACCACACCTCTTCTACCAGAAACACAACTGCACCAACCAAAAAGATCTTGCCACAGGAACCTCACCTCTGGATCGAAGCACTTGTTGCTTTGTTTCTTCCAGCAACCTGTCAGGATCAGGCTCCCTGCCTTCCTCTTGTGCCCTAGCTTCTTCCTCTGATGGCATTGCTGCCTCAAACTTGGCAAAGCTCACCCACACTTTCAAGTGCTTTGTGCGATCCAATAGCCTCTCATACAGTTGCCGTGTTCGATCATACTCCCTTTCTGAAATCTCAAACTCAATGTATGCCTGTACCACAAGGACAATCCTCCATGTCAACACTGAACAAAGACTACCATGTCATTACAAATTCAACATCATAACAAATTTCCAGCAAACAACAGAGATGTGACATGCAAGAGTGTAACCTACCTTCCAAAGCAGCTCAGGCATATCAAGAACAGGCTGCGCAATGGCAAGTTCAAAAATAGCCCGGCCCCTCTCAGTCTCTCCTAAAGACCTTTCCAGTTCTGCAAACTTGCTCCACGCATAGCAGTTGGCTGGTGCCCACTCCAGATACTTTTCATACAATCTTCGACATCGGTCTATATTTCCAAGCTGCAACTCTATCTCAATGTAGGTTTTGAAAATCTGCAAATCAAATGCAAAACATGTTCATCATCAAGCTGGCTTCCCATCATAAAAAGGAAGACCTGTCCATGTCATCATTCTCAGACAAGGATTTCAGTGAATAAAGCACTCAAAATAACCTGGAATCCAACTTCTTGACATTGATGAGGGTTCAAAGCAAATACTTTGTCCTTTGGCGCCATGCCAATAGCAGATCCCAAGATTTGTCGCATGGCTTTTAAATCTTTCTGTCGAATCTCAAACTGTGCTGCCATCAACCACATCTTTGCAAACGAGAACTTCTTATGTGGAATCAATTTTAAACACTCCCTGCAATGCCACAGACTTTCAGCTTTCAGACATCCAAAGAATGCAATCCAGCCTGAAATTTGACACTCAAGTACCACAATTGTGCTGACAATTCCTAACTTGATATCTCTGGGTGTCTCTTAATCCCTTTTTCCCCCACATGTAAAATGCAATGAAAACTGACAACGGAGCTGCAGCACACATTGAAAATTACCACAGCAAATGCATAGATATATTTCTTACCTGTAAACCTCCCTTGTTCTCTCTGGTTCTTCGGCCTCCAACTCCTCATACAATGCATAGTTAATCCTGATGTGCCACAGTACCGCAAAAAGTTCAACAGATACCAGGTCAGTATGAGCAAGACAGTTTTATGGCTTGGTAGAGCCACAACACACAGTCCAAGAAATATCACTGTCTCTATGTCTCACCAGAGATAAATGTAGCGTTGCCAATAGCGTTTCTCTTCTGCAGGAGGCACATTTGCTATGGCTCTCTCATAAACCTCCTGAATTCTCAGCTTATCACCAACACTCTCTTCCAGTCGTGCATAATCAAACCACACATCGTAGTTCAACGGATTCTTTTTGATCTCCTCTTCGTATTGGAACCGCCTCTTCCCAACAATCACATCCTCAATACCCTCCCTGTCACCATACTGCTTCTCAAACTGCACAAACTTGCGGTAGAGCTCTTCAGCCTGCCCTTTTGGAATATGGTCCAAGGCATATTTGTAAATGCATCGTGCTCTCTCTACCTCCTTGAATTTCTCCTCAAATTCAGCAAAAGCAACAAAAAGCTCTTCTGTTTGTCCATCCTCACCCAGCTGCTCGATGGCCCGCTCATAGCATTGTCTCGCCTTCCCGACTTCCCCATTCTTAACTTCAAATTTTGCATACCGCACCCAAGCTTTGACAGTGGGATGACACTGCACATACCTGTCATAGATGCCTCTTGCTCTCTCGATTTCATTGTATCGGAGCTCAAATTTGATGTAAGCAGACCATCCATGGTGATCTGGCTCCCATGCCATCCACCTCTCCAGTATCTGCCGCGCCCCTGCAACATTCCCTAGCATCTCCTCCATGTGAATGTACTTGTACCAGAGCTGGTCGATGCGTGGAAGCAAAGAAACCGCCCTGTCCCATACATTTCTTGCTCCGTTGACGAACCGATGTTTCATCTCCATCTCTGCATATTTCAGCCACAGAGTGGTGTTGCGGTAGTCCACTTCCAGTGCCCTCTCCCAAATCGACCTCGCCCTGGCGAAGTCTCGTTGGCTTTCTTCCCATTGTGCATACTTCACCCACACACTCGTGTTCCATCTCACTCTCCGTATCAAGTCTTCGAACTCCTTCCGCTTCCGCAACCGGTACTCCGCGAGCTCCTCGGCATCGGTGATCTTCTGCTTCGGCGGACGGATTTCGGCCTCCTGTCTCTCCCTCGCTTCACGAAGAATTTGCTCAGCGGTGATTTGCACAGGAGCTGGAGTTTTATTCTTCACGCGGGTAGGACGAGGCAGCTTCACCTCCGTCTCCTTCCTAGTCAGAAACCCTAAAGCAGGATCTGCTTCCTTCATCGCCATCGCCTCTCTCTCTCTCTCTCTCTCTCTCTCTCTCTCTCTCTCTCTCTCTCTCTCTCTCCTGTACTTCTACACTTCCGCTAAAACAAACCACGCTAGAACCCCACAAAAGAAGAAAAAATCTTCCTCTCCATATCTCTCTCTTCTCTTGCGTCCCCTTCGTTCCCCGCCTCCCGCTCTCGTCACTCGCCGTGAACTAGCTCATCATCGTTGCGGACCAGAGCACACACACCAATCTTTCAAACGCGTGGTGAAGAGTTAGGGTTTGGCGCTCTCTTTCTCTCTCTCTCAGAAACGGACTTAGGGTTTGGGGCTCTGCCACTGCGTGTGTCTCTCTTTCTCAAATCTTTCTTTTATTATTTTATTTTATTTTATTTGACAACTTCAACTTCCCATTTGCCTCGGTAAATAAATCCCCCACCCCTTTTTCTTTTTTTGGGCAAGAAATTGGAAATCTCTCAATTATTTGTTTATTTTTGCATATATTATTGATAGTATATGCCCAAACTAAAATAATTAATTAATTAATCAATTAAACTAATTAAATAGAGAAATTTGTAAAGTTGTTCCAACACAGTTTATTTTGGGTATTGATTTTTTTTTTCCCCCTAAAATTTCAACCACTTTGCAAATAATCCTGATTTGGAGATGAACTAGAGATAATAAAGAATGAAATTAAGTCTCAAAAAAAACAAGGTGACTTTGTTTAGGGTGTCCATGTTTGAATTTCAACCGTGGTAATATTGGAGCACATTTATTCAAATTTTTTACATAATATGATAGATTATAACCCAAAAAATTCAATCATAAAATTTTTTAAAAATTTAGTTTATATTATGAAATTTCAAAATATATTTATAATAAAAAATGTATGTCATTATGTATTTAAAAATGTAAATATATTCAAATAATGATTGGAATGATTTTTAATTTTTATGAAATTTTGTAGTATCAATTAAACATTATGATTTCATATGATTGAAATAAGTTTATGAACAATGTGAAAAGTTTGATAATTATCATATCACAAATGGGTGTTTGTTTTAGAGATTATGATCATAAATATGTGATAAATTAATATTTTAATAAATTATCATTTTCAAATGAAAGATGATAAAATATATGAAATGAATTTTTTTTAAAGAATTCAATTCAAATGTTTTTAGCTAACTAATTCAAACCCAAACTTAATGCAATCTAAAAACAAAAACATGTTTTATTATATTGTATAGATCATAAATATATTCAATATTTTTAATTTTTAATTTTTTTAAATTTTTTAATAAAAAAATAACATTATATATCATTAAACATAATATTCTTGGCTTAATAAAATTGTCCTTAAAAAAAAGACTAAGCTTATTTTCTTCATAATTTACCACATTTTGGAAGGTTTTTGATGCATGATGATCGAACGCGTGTTCGAACCCCACCAGCTGCAAACGGTTTTTAGGGTTTCATTGCACGCGCTCTCTCGTCTCGTCTCGTCTCGGGTCGTCCCGTCCGGCCTTGAATGCGCCGTGCCAATTCTCTGTTACATTGTAGTTGGTCTTTGCGTTGCAATTGCACGAGCATCTTCTCCCCCTTTTGGCGTCTGCAATCAGGTGCCATTTTTGCTGCAAAATCTGTTCCGTAGATTTGATTTTTGATAATTTTGTTGCTATTTGGTGCATTTTCGTGTATTCGTGTTGTAGTATGTTGTTTTTGGCTTGAAGGAGAGTTTGGTATTGGTTTGCTTTGTTTTGTAGTATTGGGAATCTAGTAGGCATCCGGTTTTTGTGGGTGGGCGGGGAGTAGAAGAAGAAGAAAAAGAAGGGGTTGCGATGAGGGGTGCTGAGAAGAATAATCTCCTCCTGTCTTTGGAGTTTGTTTACATCGGAAGATTTTAAGCGTAGGAAATTGGTGTGATTTGTTTTTTAGGGTTTATAGCAGGAGTTGTTGTGGTTTTTCTCTCTTGAAGGCTTTTTGATTAGTGCATGTTTGTGGTTCTTTGTATAGTTCACGTGCAATCTGATGTTTGAATCACCATCAGCCATCTCTTAATTCTTGGGTTTCAAACTTTCTTGAGTTTTTTTTTTTTTGGTCTTACCAATCTTCCATCCACACTCTTCTCGTCTGAACAACACTTTATTTATTTATTTGGGTGGGTTTGTTTGCCATTTTTTCCATGCAATTGTTGATGTTCTGTTTTGTGCACAATGATCGAAACCCAAAATCCTGAAGGCGAGTTGTTTCCTGGGGACCCAAGTGCAAGCCCACCAACAAATGAGTCCCCCTCTGTCTCTAAACTTCCCCCATCTTCATCACCCGGACGACTGCAGAATCCCCTTCTTCCTAGTGGTGCAGAACTTGTCATACCAGAAGAGTTGGACACTTCATCTGTGGCAGAGGTTCATCAGCCTGCAGGCACCAAACCAAGAATTGTTGTTGTGGGCGATGCACATGACAGGCAAGCTCTAGATTTTGTTGATGGGCTCAGTTCAGGGCAGGCTTTGAGTTTTGTTGGCGACCCACACAAAGAGCAAGTTTCATATCTTTTTGCAGGGTCTAGAGAGGGGCACTTTCCCAATATTGCTGCCTCACTGAGTGAACGTCAACTTCCACTTTTCACTGCTGAAAGCACACATAGGCCAGCTCCTGATGTCGCTGCTGAGAATAGAGACAGTGCAGCTGCAATTGATGTTGTTACTGAATCCACAGAAAGGAAAGTTTCAAATGTTGTTGTTGTTGTTGAGCCAAGTCAAGGGCAAACTTTAATTGATAATGGCAGAAATGGGGGTGGCCAAGCTTTCGATGTTGGTAATGATGCAAGGGAAGAGGATGTTTCAGTTGTTGCTCCTAACAGAGAAGAGATAGATTCCAGTGTTGTTTCCAGCCAAATAGAGGGGCAAGTTCCAACTCTTGTTGCAGACACCAGTGATGGGCAACAAGAAGCTCTGGTTAACAATGTTGCTGATCAGGCAGAAGGGAACCCATCAATTGTTGTTGTTGGGATTCAAGATGATCAAGCTCCAAATGTTGCTGACAGGCTACATGAAGGGGAAGCTCAAGTGGTTGCTTCTCGGAATAGAGACATGGCAGCTCCTTTTGCTGCTGCAGAAAGCAGAGGAGAGCAAGGCACAACTGTGGCTGTGGAGACCACAGATGGGCAAATTCCAATTGGTGCTCATGGGCAGAGTGAAGAGCAAGCTGACATTATGGCTGCAGGGTTTGAAGATGGGCAAGCTTCAGACGCTGCTGTGGAGGACCAAGCCCCAGTTGTTGTTGCAGAGAGCAACACACTGCCAGCTGAAAGTGTTGCTGCAGGATCAATAGGAGGGGAATCTGCAATTGCCCTCGCTGAGATGAGTGATGTGCCACCTCTGACTATTGATAGGCTGCTGAATGAAGAGCAAGTTGCAATTGTTGCTGTGGGAGAAAGCCAAACTCCCAATATCAACACAAATGAGCAGGTACCAGGCATTCTTTTTGAGCCCAGAGAGGGACAAACTGCATTTGTTATTGTGGAAACCAGAGAAACACAAGGTAGGAATGTTGTCACACACATTGAGTCCACACAAATTTCAGATGTTGCAGCAAATGGAGGAGATCAAGATTCAAATATGGTTGGTGAGAGCATGGAAGCTCCTCGTGTTGTTGTCAGTGCAAAGCAAATTCCAAAATTTGCTGTGGGGTCAAGAGGAGGGCCAGCTCCAAGTGTTGCTGCTGGTATGAGAGAAAGTGAATCTCCCCATGTCTCTGTTGAGGCTGGAGCTACTCAAGCTCCAAGTGTTATTGCAGGACCTAGAGAAGGCATAGCTCAAAATACTGTTTCTGGCAACCAAGCTCCATATGTTGTCATTGTTCAGGGCTTAGGTAGGCAAGTGCCAAATGCTGCAGCAGGCTCAAGAGAAGGGCAAGCTACAAATGTTGTTGCAGGGACCAGAGTTGTTGTTGAGGCTAAAGGTCTTGGAGAGCTTGAACCATCTGAAGAAGCCACTAAGCTTCCAGTGACCAAGAGGAGGAAGATTACTTTAAGGGGCCAGTGGACAAATGACACATTGCAGGAGGCCATATCAGCAGTGAGGCGTGGAGCTATGACATTGCGCCAAGCAGGAAGGCACTACAACATTCCACCTTCCTCCCTCTCTGATCACATGACTGGCAGGATTACCAAGCGTAAGTACGGGCCCCAGGGAGTGTTATCTGTAGAAGAAGAGGCATCAATTGTCAACTGGGTGAGGCAGACTTTAGCTGATGGGTGGCCTGTGGGGATCAAGCAGCTGAAGATGAAGGTGGCAGAGGTCACAAAAGGACGACCCACACCTTTCACCAAAGGCATCCCAGGGAGCAGCTGGCTGAGGCTGTTCAAGAACAGGCATCCAGATCTGATGATAGGAATGCCAGAGGTTAGATAAAAGAAGAGCTACAGCCTTCCTTCCACATTAGGTCTTTCTTGTTTCTATACTTATCAGTCACTGTCTAGCTTCTCCTCCATTGAAGATTATGTCTGTTGGATTCAAGTAAGGGACTGTCTTAAAGTCCTTGCATGCAGCAGGACTCAGAGTTTTTCAGGAAGCATCCAACAGATAATTGCAATTTTAGGTTTCTGATTGTGTTCTGGGAAGATGAGCAGATGTACAAAATACTAAGGCTGAACGTCTATGTTCACATGTCTCTGTGCACTAGTTTATCATGGCATTGATGTTGTGCATATCTGTGTTGGGTTGACTTGGTGCAGGAAAGATCGAGGCAGAAATCCTCTACCAGGTCCTCTTTTCCCACTCTCACTCCCCCCCATACTTCTGCAAATGTTGATGGGCTCACAGACGCTGATTCATCTGCACCATACTCTTTACCTTATGTTTTCCAGCTTGAAGATTCCCAAGTGTCTAGTGATGTTCAGCCTCAAGGCACTGAACTGTCAAATGTCTCTCAGCCAACAGACTCACAACCATCTGCAAATACTAGGGAGCAAGTATCCAAGAGAAAGAGATCCATTGAGAGGGGACAGTGGACAAGTGATGCTTTGGAAAAGGCCATTGTAGCTGTGAACGGTGGATACATGAGTATGCGCCGAGCTGCAAGGATGTACAACATCCCTCCTTCATCCCTTTCTGATCACATTAAGGGAAAGGTTGGGAAACGAAAGCCTGGGCTTCAAGATGTGCTATCTGAGGAGGAAGAGGAGTTACTTGTCAAATGGGCAATCAAGACCCAAGAGGAGGGCCATCCTTTAACTATCCAGCAATTACAGTTGAAAGTTGCTGAGTTGACAAAAACAAAGGATACTACTACTGGTGGACACAGTCCAGGAGCCAGCTGGTGGAAGCTGTTTAAAGCAAGGCATCCAGAATTGTCAATAGAAAGGGCTGAGGTTAGATGGACTATATCCAGCATGTTGTTGTCCCTCTTGGGTTTTTGGTGGATTGATGGGTGATGTCTGAGTAAGGATATCAGGCTGCTTGCAGAGGGACCAATATGACATTTTTACCTGTGAACTGAATTTTTCTCTCTAGTACTAGGTACTAACTATGAAATTTTGTTGCTCTTAGGCTCATTGTTTCTCATATTGATGTGGAGCTGTCTTGATTTCATGCATGCAGAAGGGCTCAATCTCAAAACCCTCAGCACCTCTACTTCCTGCTCCAGAAGGCCATTCTCAAAATGGTGAGCAACTTCTATTTTCCCAGCTGGCTGCACCATCTCATACAAGTGCTGAATATCCCTCAGCTCTCAAACCATCTGCACCATATCCTTTTGAAATTGCTCAGCTTACAGATCACCAACTTCCAGATGCTGTTGTTGAGTCTGGAGATATGCAAGTGCCTGATGTTGTGTTGCCCAGCAAGTCCCAACCATCTGGAGCTAGGAAGCTTCAAGTGAGCAAGAAGAGGAAAAGAACTGAGAGGGGCCAGTGGACGAGTGACACTCTTGCAGAAGCGATTGCAGCCATCAAAAGTGAAGGCATGAGTTTGCGGCAAGCAGCAAGATTTTACAACATTCCTGCATCCTCACTTTTTGACCACATGACAGGCAGGATAACCAAGCGAAAATATGGTCCCCAGGGGGTGCTGTCAGATGAAGAAGAGGCATCAGTTGTCAAGTGGGTTCTCAAGATGAAGGAGGATGGACAATCTGTGTCAATCCAGCAACTGAAGTTGAAGGTAGCAGAGATCACACAGTCAAGACCCACACCTTTCACCAAAGGCATTCCTGGAGACAGTTGGTGGAATCTCTTCAAACGTAGGCATCCTGATTTGTCGATAGGAGTTACTGAGGTGAGACAATCAAGATATAAGCCTTTCCCCTTAATGTTCATATTCTTGTACTGTCTGTGATTCTTCAATGCCCCTCTGCACCAGTACTCAAAGAATGGCCACCCTTAGCATCAAGTCAGTAACCTGGCTGCCAGAGTTTGGGTGATGAGCAGGGGTTGGTTCGACCACATAGGAAATTCCCATGATTTGAGTGAGCACTTGAAGCAAGGGTCTACCAATGTCTGATGTCATGGATATTTTGTATTTCTATATGCAGATGTTGTGGCATAATGGGCTGCAGCTTGATTGACACAGAAATTGCCATCAAGTAATTCTATCAGTGGCAGGTTTCAAGGTTGCATTGTAATGTGGTTGAATTTTGTGGGTTTGATGCAGGGAATGTTGAACTCAAACCGTTCATTGTCCACTGTACCCAATCATACAATTACCCCTCTCAATGTGCAGCCGCCCATGGATTCACAATTTTCCAATGATGAAAATCCCACTTATTTTCAGCAAATTATTGAGGATTCCATGTATGCCTTGCCATCTGAAACACGTTCTTCTCCAAGTGGTTCTCATCTCACAAATTTTCAACCATCTGGTGCTGTTAAAAGCCACCACTCCAAGAGAAGGAGAACTGGTCTGAGGGGACAATGGACAAACGATGCTTTGGCAGAGGCCATAGCAGCTGTTAAACAAGGAGTGATGAATATGCGTCAAGCAGCAAGATTCTATAACATTCCTCCATCATCTCTTTCTGACCACTTGAAGGGCAAGATAACCAAGCGAAAGTATGGGCCGCAAGGAGTGTTATCTGAGTCTGAAGAGAAATTAGTTGTAGAATGGCTACTCCAGAAGCAAGAGGAAGGAGAGGCTGTGTCTATCCGACAACTGAAGTTGAAGGTAGCAGAGAGCACAAAAACAAGGCAAACACCATTCACCAAAGGCATTCCTGGACCTACTTGGTGGAAGCTGTTTAAAGCCAGACATCCTGATCTGTCAATATGTTCATCTGAGGTTAGAGACAATGCAAGCTTTAATTCATGTGGGTTCAACAATAGTCTCAATCAGAAATTGAAAACCTATAGTTTGATTGGTTTTATTTCCAATATTCACATTTGGTGATGTGAGTTGTGTTGATCTGGTTGCAGGGTAGGTCCAACCCAAAACCGTACATTTGTGTCACTCCCCCGATTCCTGCTTCACCATCTCATTCTGCTGAGCAGATTCCCTCAGATTCTCGACTTCTAGACATTGAGCATCCAGCAGATTCCCAAGCATTTCCGCCATCTGCTTTAAGTGTTTGTCAGGCAGTGGGTTTGCAACTATCTGCACCTCATATGTCAAATGTTGATCAACTGACAGAACCTCAAACTCCAAATGATGAGCAGCCCATGGATTCTGAACCATCTGCACATACTAATGTTCAAGTAGGGAAGAGAAAGGGAATGACTAAGACAGGACAATGGACAAGCGACTCATTGGCAAAGGCCATCATGGCTGTCAAACGGGGAATTATGGGATTACGACAAGCAGCAAGAGCACACAACATTCCTCCTTCATCTCTATATGATCACTTAACTGGGAAGATAAAGAAGCGGAAGCGTGGGCCTCAAGGTGTGTTATCTCAGGAGGAAGAGGCCTTGGTTGTAGAATGGATACTCAAGACCCAAGAGGAGGGGCATTCTGTGACTATCCAGCAGCTGAAGTTGAAAGTAGCAGAGATTACACAATCAAGACCCACACCTTTCACAAAAGGGATACCGGGACCCACTTGGTGGAAGCTGTTCAAAGCCAGGCACCCTGATTTGATGATTGTACCAGAGGTTAGGGTGTATAAGAGCTAATGCTGCTCCTTTCCTGTTCTGGTTTTTGTAAGATGTATCATGCCAGTTGCGTGCGGTGGTCAGGCTAGTTGCAGAGGGCATTGTGCATGATGAGTTTGATGTCTCCATCTCTCTTCAATTTGAAGTCTATGTTTTCTCCAATCACCTGGGTGTGAGAATGCACGTGGAACAGGTCAATTCAGGAAGCATTTCAACCAAGAAGTGCCAAGTTCTTGGCCACTGACTGCAGTTTGGTAGCAGGTTCTACCAAAAGCAAGGGCTGCACAGATAGCTGCTAAATTCTGCTTGAGCTTCTTAGCTCTATGTGTGAAAGGGGGATTGGAGCTTCTGTTTGTTGCTTGATTTGTGTCCTGGTGAGGTTTGCTTAGGACTGGTGCAGTAGCTAGGTTTCCAAATAGAATGAGCTCAATGGGAATGAGGCTGTTCGGAGGAAGTCAGAGTGATAGTGGGTGCTTGGCGGGTTTCCAATTGCACTCTTGGGCTTATTACTTGACAGCAACAGCCCTCACTGCAGGTTTGTACTTCAGTTTAGGAAATCTCTGGCTTACAGGAAAGCCTTCCCAGTGGTGGAATTTGGAAGCATTGTCTGCAGAAACATCTGGGGTTATTTTACAGCAATTTCTTGATTTCCATGCTGAAACCTCAGTGAAATGTGTGAACACTTGTAAACTGTGTAATGTAGAAAAAGTGGTGCTCAGTGGTTAGCTTTTTACAAGAAAAGGTACATTCCTTTTCCAAGTGATGGTAGAGAGCTGGAATATCATAGTATTTTAAATGACAGTATGTCGAACCTTCTACCAGAGTTAGGCAAAGTCCACCAATGACTGGTAGTCTAACATTACATGACCCAGGATGTGATGTGCACCATGCTTTAGCTCTCTTGGAAGCATTATTTCTACATAATCCCTGAAGGTTCTTACAGCAGTGGAATTGTTTTCAAGATGACAGGAGACAGTCTTGAGAAATGAAATGCTGATTTTTTTTGACATGGATTCTCCTCACAAAGCAGTTGGTTGTATCAGTCAAAGCACATGGCTGACTGATATGGACAAAGTTCTCAATTGGGAGAAAGTTGACATCAAAGAAAAACATGCATAATTTTGCAGTTGTTTTGAGCAAAAACATGTGACAAGAAGGAAACCTCTGCTCTGCTACTTAACAATTCCAGAACAGCGTTGAAGCACTCTTACTGTACATGAATATGTACCTACTATAATGGAAAGAGATATGGGAGGTTTTGACACTGACAAATCACATGCTATCCCAATTCTACCCAGTTTGAAAGTCTCATATAAGATCACTGAGTAAGTTTCAAGGTTGGTTTGTACCTGAAGACAACACTAATCAGGCAAAGCTGTGCCTCTCTCTAGATTATTTTTAATCTCCACAGTGTATTTGCCAAATGCTCGCTCAATCTTGCGGTTGAAGTGCTCATTGCGGTCATTGATAGAATCCACATCCCTTTCTTCATGAAACTTACGGCGCCGGCTGAATTCCTTACGCTTGTGATCCCGATCCACAAGCTCATTCACCATCCTGTCGATATTTGCTTCTGGAAGTTCTGGAGCCTGTTGCCAGGAAAAACCAATAGACCCCACTGTGATTAACCATTTCACCTGACCAGCTGGAGTAGCTCTTTGCAACACACTCAAGACAGTCCAAGCCATATGTAGCACAGGAATTGAACAAATATTTGTGTGCCTGACATAGAATGGGTGATATTTTTAGGTGCATATGATGGTGCATGAGGCTGTACCTTGCCATACTGGAGACTGGTGCCATCACGATAGAAGTCAGGATCTGCTTTCTGCGCCTCTATATACTCCTCCATGGTCACTTCAACGTTTTTTGTGCGTTTCTTATAGGCATTGTATAATGAGCGTTGGTTGAACACTGTCAGAAAACACACAAACCAATCAGTGCAATTCCTGGGAAAAGCATTCTCTAAAGGTTACCATCAGCTACTAATGTTTGGATGTTTGCTGCTGTGCACTAATGACACTGGCAATCATGTTTGACAGGAAAGAAATAGGATGATATATTCTGTCCAGCAACAAACAGTTTCTCTAGAGTCCAAGAAGATGACAGAAGCAAAAGAATTAAATTGACACTCACCATCCCATCCAAATGGGGCAGGCTTCTTATCCCATTTTTTGTATTTGTACTCAGCATCCTCCTGTGTGTCCAACATGTAAGCCTTGGACATATCCAGGCCATTGGACTCCAGCTGCTTGCCAAGCTTCTTTTGCTTCTCCTCAAACCATTTCTTCTTGGAAATTCCGCGAGACTCTTGAGGAGCATCCTCCCGCTTCTTCTCAGCAACTATTGCCATCTGATTTGCCTTGCGAGCCGCATTCTGAACAAACCACCAGACCACAACAGTCACCACACCAGCAATGTACATTCCCATGCACCACAAACATTTCTCTGTTTCCTTCACATCCTGAGATAAAAGGAGATCCTCACCATAACAAAAAAAACAGCACTACAATACTGTGTAGAACAACAACATCAATACTGCAGAAGAGAGAGCCCCCATCACCCCTCACCAGTTTCAGCCGCAGGTCAAATAACTTCTTCTCTTTTGCACTAAGACCAGCATAAACTTCAGTATCAACAGGTTCATCAGCATTGTCTGTGCTTTGGTCTTGAGCTTCAAAGATTTGCTTTCCTTCCATCCCAGCTGATCCCTCACCACCATTGGCCTTGATGTCTTCATCTGACTCCTGTGCACTTCCTTGTGTTTCCTTTAACTGGCGTGTAGTATATCCTCTCCCAAATGCTGTTGGTAGCCCTGCATCTATGTGTCTAACAGAGTCTGCACATCAAGGTGTCTTTGTGGTTCAGAAAATGGATCAACAATCCATGGTCAGAGGTCATGAACACTTCCTACCTGGTTTTAAGAGCATGCCACATGTTGCCAGCATCACAAATCAACCCAGCTACACTGATGGTGTTCATCACAGCAACCAGTCCTCCAGGCCACAAGTGTGCATCTTCAATAAGTAAGCAACAGCCCTAACCCTACAGATGAAGAGACTATCAATTCATCTTCTTCATCTTCTTCTTTCTTCTTTCCTCTCTTCTCGTGAAGGTGTTCGGACCTTGAACGAAGCAATGGAGATGCTTTTCACATCCTCTCTCTTCTCCATTGATGAAAACTACAGCGGACTTCCGAATTTCATCAAATTCAGCCAAAAAAAAGGACAAAAAAAGTGATTGATTTTGGAACGCTACCATCCTCTCATACAGACAAACACAGTATGAATCCCCACAGCTAAAAAAGAAGACACAACGGAGCACAGAAAAGAACAGAACAGGGGCGAGGCGTGCTCATTACCGTCAGAGGTGGTTGCATCCAGCGGCTGTTGCTGTGCTTGAGCGATTCTGCGAAAACAGTACTCAGAGCATTCATGAAACGGGTTGCTTGCATTGATACATGCAGGGTGCACTCTCCCGTCCGTCTCCACCGAACTCATCACCATCACGAAGCGAAGGAGCTCCTCCTACTTGAAGCAGCGACAGCGATCAAAGCAAGCAAACGCACAATACAAGGAATGGAATACCAGCTGAAGCAATCACTACCAAAACCAGGGTTTGTAGGATTAGGGTTAGGGTTTGAAGCTTGGATTAGGATTTGTCTCCAAGCCCTTACCTCCAGCAGTCTCGAGCATCGTTTGTTCTCTTGTTTGAGAGAATTCCATCGACGAGAGCATTCGAATGCATTTTGTTTCGCTGCGACTCTTGTGACAAAACTTTCAAGGTTCGATCCAGGAATAGAGTTTTGTTTGTGTGTGTTAGGGGATCAGGAAAGTTCCAGCAATGGTTATGGTGGTGCCACGCTTACAAGGCTTGGCTTCTCCTAACTCTCTCTCATTCCTTGACAAGAGGATCGCAACAAGACTTCTCCTCCCGAATGCACTGGGCAGTCGTCGACTTCGGTTTTCAGCCACAACTCGCTTAGGGTGGTGTGGTGATGAGCCCTTGCATCATCACAAACAGCAAAGCACTGCTCTGCATGCCACAACAGTCATGTCCACTGAGGATCTGGGAGCCGTAGAAAGAGCAGCACCTGTCTCCACACCTGAGGTACGCCACATTGCTCTTATATGCATATTGTGCTAGTTCAAAGCACGTGAGGATCTTGTCTTCTTCAGGTTGGAAGTGTACTTGGTGCAGCAATTAGAAGAATAAACTTGGAAGCAACGGAATCCACGACAAAGTTCTGTCATCACTTTCTCTGCATTTTATGTGTTTCATGAGTCAAGAAGGTTCAAAGTTGTTCAAAGTTGCCAGATGTTTGGTACAATCTCTGGAATCTGGTTGTCCCTTAAAGCAACTTCATCGTCAATGCCATGGTGTCGCTTGCCAGAAAATATGACCAGTGCAGCAACTACTAAGCAGCGATTTGAGAGTAACAAAGTAGCATTTGAGGGAGTGCAAGTGCAGCTGTTGATTGGCACAAATATTGAGTGAGCAAGATTTCTGCTGCAGATGGAGGTGCTGCTGGACATGCTTAAATGGGATAAGCAAGGGTTGTTGGTGGCTGTCGCACAACATGTTGATACAGGGGCAGTGCTTATGCAGGGCTTTGCAAACCGTGATGCAGTTTCTGCGACACTGGCTTCTCGAAGGGCCACCTTCTACAGCCGCAGCCGCTCTTCACTGTGGACCAAAGGCGAGACTTCTTCCAACTTCATCCACATCCTTGATGTTTATGTCGACTGTGACCGAGATTCTGTATGACATTTGCCCATGACACTCACTTGCTTTGCAATTCCCTCTTGACAATGGATCTTCTTCTCTAACAGCATGGAAAAAAATGTTTCAGATGTGATGAGGATTTTGTTGCTGTCATTTTGGAGGATTTTATGCATTTGAGTGTGAATTGAATGATTTTGATGAGTGATATTTCTGTTGTGGCAAATTGTAATCACAGGAAATACTGTATGAGCTTGGTTTTGATTCAAAATCACTCACTGTTAACTGAGATGACTCATGGGAAATACAGCATGTGCTTTGGTTTTGATTTGTAAAGTGTTTGCTGTGAACTGAGATGACTCATTGTAAATGTATGCAAGGGTGTTGCAGATCATATATCTGGGAAAGCCAGATGGACCCACATGTCACACAGGTGCTGAAACGTGCTACTACACATCTGCTTTACAGGTTAGGAGGGGTCCACAACTCAGTTGTCAGGCAGGATACTTGTCTTGCACAGAAGTTCATCCTTTGTCAATTCTTGATTTTGCATATATGTTGTGTTTCTTTTAGGGCTTTGCAAGCAACCCAGGGTGGGTAAGTAATGACCTATTATGCATGTTAGTGCTATTTGTATAGTCTATGAAGTATTGAACACAAAAGGAAACAATCTTCTCTCCCCATGAGGATGACCTCTGATTGCAATGTACATATACATTTTGACCCATGTGTGGTCAGCAATAGTCCTTACTTTGATTTGGGGAACTCAGGCTATACATCTCTCCACCTGACAGATGTCAATGGAGCTTTTAGGATGAGTGCAATTGTGTGCTCCAACTTGATAACTTTGCAGCAGAGAGGCAAAATGTCAATAGATGTTTCTGATGGTACAAATTAGTGTGGACATTTGTAATTTGACTATGTGTAGAAGGAATCAGTATCTGACAAATAGTTTGCACCTTGTCAGCTCCTGCAGGGAGGGGGTGCCAAACCACTTCTCCCAACTTTGCTTTCACTGGAATCCACCATTGCTCAGCGGAAAGCTGAGGAAGTAACAAACCTGGCAGCAAAACCCTCCTGGACAAAACGCCTACTTGAAAATCCCAAGTTACTTTGTTCCAAGATCCGGTAGGTGTGAATTTTCGACCCTCTCCACTTGGTGGGAGAACTTCATGTTGAGATTTTGTTCCTTATGTTTGCTTTTGCCAACATGTGGAGGAAAGAAGAAGTCTGCAATGTTTACATTTGTTGGAAGTCTTCCTCGCTTTACCAAGTAGGATGCATAATGAGATGAACAGGGATAATGAAACAATATATTTACTGTGAGATATTGATATGGATTAATAAAGTCTTTCTGAGCTATTCTCATGTTAGCATTTAGGATGCCTGATGGGTTGAACATGTCTGTGCCCTGCATGTTTTTATCTTGGCAGAGAAGAGGCGGATGAACTATGCCAGACTCTTGAAGCATCAGAGGGCAAAGCCCGGACAGCATCAGAGATGGCAGATGTCTTGTACCATGCAATGGTTTTACTAGCAGCTCAGGATGTTAAGCTGGAAGATGTGCTGGCCACTCTCAGGGCTCGTTTCACTCAATCTGGTGTAGAGGAGAAGAACAGTCGATTGAAGCAAGTCTAGCTAATATTTGCATCAAATCTCTCATAGCTTATCCTCAACAGTTGTTAGGCGGATAACTATTTTTGAAGATGTTTGAAATAGTCTGAGTGCAATCACAGGTGTAGTTGAAATCATTGTGCTTTTCTAGAGCATCTGAGTGAGAGAGCTTAGTTGTCTTTTAAAATTCCTCTTTGGAGCAATGGGAGGGGGACACAGAGATGCATAATTGGAAGTCAATGTAGAGTGCTATCCTTTCATAGCACAAATTGGTTGAGATTTGTTGCATAAGGTTCGGATTTGTTTGCACTTTGTGGTTAGCACATTTGAGTTCCAATAATATGAATGTTTACTTACCATTTCCATGTTTTTCTTAATGACCATTGCACAATTGGGTGCAAGAAAGGATTTATTATTGGAATGGGACCATTATGGTCAAATATTTTATGGTCATTCCCTGTTTGTTGAATCTCATGAGCCAAAGCAGCTGATAAGTTTGCATACGGAGTTTTCATTGCACAGGAGGAATATTAGAAGCTTGATGGTCAGATACTGAAATCGCCATAGTGGGTGAAATTTGCTATGGTGGGAATTGGACTATTGATAGTTGGTATTATTGATCATTCAAGTTAAAAGAGTCTTTACAAAAGTGAGGCAAAGTAGGCTTGCAATAGTGTTTCCCAAAAAATACATTTATGAACAGCAGCGACCCAAATTTTAGCATTCATAAACATGTCTATTCCACTTTGCACAACCTTAAAATTCCAATAATTTCATCTTTAGGATTTTTCACTTACAAATGAATACAACCTGTCTGGCAAGTCATGTTGGCTTGCCAAAATTTGCACCTAAAACAACCATGATTCTTTTCATTGAGATTTACCAAAAAAAGTTTAATTAAAACTAAACATTTAATGAACTTAATTTGGGACAATTTTCCAAGTAACTCATACTCTAATGAATTTAATTCTACATTGTTTTGGAGGAGGCTTCTTCCACTATTCGGAGTTGATTGAATAAGTGTTTACGAGAGTTGGGCTTCAACTACATAGTTATAGTTGATGATCATATGTAAATATTAAATTGCAACTAGCCCCTTGTTAACTTTGATCACTTCTAAGGCTTTGGTCAATCTTTCTAAATAGAGTAAGAGTTTGCAATTATCACTTACTCTCCATTATAACAAGTCTGACTAAGTCTATTAGTCTTTCTATCTTAGTAAAAGCCTGATATTGCAGATCTTTCAATTTGAACCAAGAGCTATAAAAGTGAATATACAATGGCTTGACCCCCAAAGTTGGATCATATGTTATCATACTGCGAGACTTGGTTCATAATACCAAAGATGATACCATCAATAGCATTATGTAATATAAAAGACCAACCCCAACCATTGTCTTCTACAAATGTTGGTCTTGTATGTGTGAAATTTATTTATAAAAGATCAACCCCAACTATTGTCTCCTATGAGTATCGGTCTTGTATGTGTGAAATTCATTGAGATGGTTAGATACACATATGCAAGAGAATCAGAAATTGCTCAGGAAGAAGAATTAGAAGTGTTTGGAACTACATTTGCCCCGCATACAATGTTAGAGAGGTTCCTATTTTGGAATCTGCAACCAAGGCAATAACCCTAAATTATGAATACACATTCGAACCCCTAAGCATATACATGTATCGCACAACAATGTAAAATCCCTCATTTGGTCACAATCAAGAATGAAAAAATTTCCCATGGGGAGCCCTAGAGTATAGAGTTTACATAGTAAGTAGTGCTTCTTTCATGGGTCTGAATTGTGGATGTGTTTTGTAAATGCATTTCTGTGCAACTTTGTAGTTGATGACATACCTTAAACAGCCTTATTGCACATCCTTCCTTTATAGAAATTAATCCATATTCAACTAATTTATGGAACCATATAGACACTGAATTAGACTTCACATAAATTTCATTCATAATGGAAAAACTAACTTGACAACACCAATTGTTGACTTGGAACTAGGCACAGAAATTTATTCTTAAAATGATTCAAATAATTAAATCGTATATGGGCTACTTCAGGTTGCATCCTTCCACTCTAAGCTCTTGAAGCTTTCAGCAAATATATATATACAAATTCATATTTCTTACCGAATTTCAGATTGGCTCCCTTCATTGTCAGTCACAGCAAAGACTCCATTGCCCATCAGACATCTACTTTGTGCCCTGTACAAAGAGCACTATACAATAAACAAGATTACATATACACCTACAGTTCCTGTCTGCACATAATAAACACCTGTTGCATCAATTGAATGTATCCCTTGATTACCCCAATCATTCTACCAATTAAATGAACCAATGCATAATTGTCAGCAAATTGTCAGTATCTCCAATGTTCTCTAAAAAGCTGTTTTTAAGGCTGCCAATAGGTAGCATACTTGTGTCAAGCACACATTCAGTTCCAGTAAAGTCAAGTGCAGTTCTTCGGCCAGGTACAAGTTACCCAAATGACATGCCAGAGTGAGAGGAAGAGAAGAGAATCCAAGTAGGGCTCCACTGCTTGAAACACAGTAGCACCGATGTCACTTCAGTGCAGTTGTCTTCTTTGAGTCTTTCTCATCCTCTGCTTTAGACTTTGAGGGAAGATTGCGAATGCCCCTGTGGTCCACTCCCTGCCGGGAATATTCTCGCCAGCGTCGTGCAGCAGCTGCTGTTTTGGCTGCTCTCTCTCGTGTACCCAGATCCTCTGGACAAACAGAGGACTTGTCTCAGAGACCAGCTGTAATGATTACACTTCCTTTCAGGAGATTTGGTTGAACCCATAGATATTCAGAAGAGAGCACAGATTGTAATGTCTGAAACAATTTCTTAGTACAATTACAATCTCCCATCTTTGAACCCACTGCCCAGTTGATAGTAAGAACTTAACAGGTCATGGTGACAGCATTATATGGACATACCTCTCTGACCATGAATGTTGTGACTGTTTACAGTAACATGGCAACCTGATTTCAAACTGAGAAATTGTACAAGGCAGCCATACCTGGCATGGGATCACCATCACCTCCAGGATTTGACCAGATGCCTTGCCACCATGGTGCCTTCTGGCTACTGCCCCTCTCCTTCATCATCTGGACACGTGCACGTTCCTGCATGCTCACCTCCATCACTTAGGCTAAGTCCCAAGAGCTGCTGTGACAGACTAGATATTTATGTCAAAACACACAAATCGCACCAGGAGAATGATTGTTATTTTAGAGCTTGCAATCCTGGTGACATTACTGTTGAACCCTGCAAAATGGGTGCTACACATCTATTACAACAGTCCCTAGGTAGAGTTTTGGCTGCAAATCCAGGTTTGAATGGTAACTGAACAAATGACTTCTTGAGTCTAAAATGACAAGCTATCATACCAGGGCCTTTGCTTGACGCTTTTCCCATCTCCAGCTTGCCTGAAGAACCCCATTATTCCCTCAAGGAGTGAGATAGAGCTCATAAATTGAACAGGTGGATGAATGCACTTCACATATCTTCTCCATCAAAGATTGTGGAGAACTCTGACTGCCATCATGGCATGAACTGAAGGGCTTTTCTCTCTTTTCATACATAACACTCTTACTCCCAACTTCATACCTCAGGAGTGTGCCATAATGACAAGGAAATGGTTGCATTGATCATTCACCTGGGAGAAGACATTAGGAGATCTGTAGCCCATGCCTGATAGCATCATGCCCACCTGTTCATAACCAATGAGAACCTTCTTAATACTAACTGTCAGCAATGAGCATGGTTAATCCAACAGATCAATATATCAGCATACTTGACCTTGAAAGCTGTTGCCAAAAGAGAATCTAGGATCCTGCATCGAAGACATACATACTGAAATATGCAAGCAACATCCTCACTGTCCTTGAGTTCCAAGAAGTATCTGGGTCCCATGCTAGTGTATTACTGCAAGCAAACTAGAATGTTGAGACTATTCCTGACTGGAAGTGTAAGAAAGAGAGGGCACACATTGACACGTTCAATTCTCCTCATTTCATCCTCCAATAATGTCAACTGGGCAGCTGTTACCCGATGTATGCAATCAACAGGGCTGCAAGATTCAGATACACCTTGTCAACACCGTGAATGCTTGGCATGTTGCCCTCCAGGGCTGTCCTTGAAAGAGTCAATAGCAGTATTCCACATGCAATGAAAATGAAACCTAATGACCATGATTTCTACCCTTCACAAACAAAAATCCCAGCACAAGTAGAATGGTTGTGGTGAGGCTCAAAACCAGGTCTCAATAGCTGATTGTGCCTGTGCAGGATTCCCTGATTGGGACACAACACGGGCCCTTCCAAAGTCTTCTTCTATGGCGAACGTGTCTGGTGCTGTGTTGGCACAATTCTTACAACCTGCAAGACAACCCAACCTCATATTTCAGGTGTCACAGGTGCTTGAGAGAGTACATACTGATGCTGTGTGAAGGGCGACTAGAATCAGAATGGTCAAATGAAGTATTAAAGCAATCAGAGCAAAACGTGTTCAACCTTCATTCCTGAGCTCTGAAGGCCTTGCAAATGCACAACCTAGGTGTCAGGCCATTTGAGATCATTTTTCATGAAAGGGGAAATGCAAAAATATCAATGGCCTCCCAGTGATGCAATGACCCATTGAATCAAAGGGCATTACTGTTGCTGAAGAACCAAAATAAAATTTGAACCAAACTACTTCTGCAGTAATTATCAAACTCATGATCTACCACACAGAAACAGCTTGGCTGATTTTTTTCCAACAGACCATAGATGCAACTCTATGAGATCTAGTTTTAACCAAAGAGAAACAGGATATCTGACCAATGCAGGTGAACTCATCAACGAAAACATGGTCACGCTCATGGGCACGATTTAGAAAAGGGTTGGTGGATGTGAGTGCATAGCCATTGATCTCATCATATACCATGCGCTGCTCTGGATCACTCAGCACCTGCAGCTCACAGGTACCAGATGACTAGATTCAAATCCTAGTGTACAAACACAATAATGAGTGGAAAATCAGAGCACAGCTACAAACCTTCTTTATTGCACATCTTCATGGTCTCTAAAGAGTAGGAAATCCAATAGATGCAAACCATCTGAATTTGCAAAAGAGACAGGTAATAAAAAAAACTGTGTGATGTCTTGACAGGGCACCTCATATATTTCATTAACAAACATACAGAAGTCCGTCGACTCTGGATGGTTGCCACTTAAGTCTGGGTGGCAGGACTTCATGCACGAGTAATAAGCCCTTTTTATCTCGTCTGCAGTTGCATCCGAGGTCTGCAGAGTCAAAGCAAAATATATGCTTTAGTTATCACACACTAACACATAACACAAATCAAGGACTATCACACAATCCTACAAACAAATCCAGGATTCCATTCTCTCAATAACTGTTTTCCACATATTCTAGAAGCAAGCTTTTCGCGTTCTCCTTCCTATTGAAGAATCTCCGATTGCTTCTCAGAAAATGTCTGGCATGCTCATCTGTCTGCAAACCCTGTTCTATGGACCTGACAGCTTTATGTTCGCGGTTTGATCTGCCACATGTATGTGCTCCGGTTTGAGAGATCTTCTAGTGGAAGCATCTTCAGTTCGGATGCCTGAAACACAGTGTAGAAGCGATGAAACAAACAGAACGGCAACAAAACAAAACAAAAAAACAAATCTCTGGAAACAGCACAGCCTGGGAGACAATACCAAGCCAAGAACGGAATAGAAGTCGTCGGCAACTGTTTCGCCATAGAGGTCGATGTCGCCATCCCCCACTATCCTTGCCCGCACTCCAGTAGACCTCCCGCGGATCTTCGCGTCTGCCGGGACACCTTTGATGAACACGGGAGCGAAGAAAGAACTCGAGGCGTTGGCAACTCCTCTAATGCCCTTGCATGTCATCGCCACCGATGGTAGCAACAAAGCCATGGTTATAATGAGCCTTGGAATCAAAATACAAAACCGACGACGACGACGACGACGACGAGTCTTTTTCTTCTTCCTAACCTCGGCGTCAATCACTCCAATCACAAACTGATCTTTTCTTCCTTCAATGTGCCCTTGCTCACTACAAGCAAGCAATCTCAAGGCTGTTATTGCCTTGGTTCTGCTTCAGGAAACACAAGAGAATAGCAATGTTTCTCAAGGCACAATTCCTCCTTATACAGAGCTCCAGAGCTTGCAAGTGTACATCCATCTCCCTGTGTGACTGACTACTAGGCACCTTTCCTTCTTCCCCTTTCACATCCTTGTCAAACAAAGCTCCAGGGAGTGGTCATATCGGCATGTCCCGAGCACCAAGAACACCGAGCGCACACACAGATACACATACAGGGTTCAATTTGCACAGAGCTTCATGGGATGCAGAAACAAAGGCGGACAGTAAGGACAGTTTTGAAAAGTTTTTGGTGAATCTTCTTTCTTGATGGCCCGTTGCTTCTTTCTTTGCACATGCTGCCAAAACAGGAGCGTTAAATTTTTGTGTGCAGATGCGATGATTCTTCTGCCGCCTGGCGTGTCGGGGTTGTTGCTGCTGCGATTGCTGCCGTGTGTGGCTCCGGTTCCATGGACCGCGGACATGCGCAAAGAGACACCCCTCCTTGCACGACACTGCACGCAGGCACACACGCACGCACGCACGCACGCACGCACGCACGCCAGAAGAATCACGCGCGCACGCAGCCTGCAATGCACAAGACGGCCCACCAAGTGACCAGAGCGCCACCATACGCGGCGTGACTGGTAACCGCCTGGTATTGAATTTTCCAGAATCTAATAACCTACCTGGATGACATGATTATCATCCAGGCTTGTGTAGGGGATCATACATACATCGACCAAAGCTCGTTAAGGCACGGGTATTTACATCCTCCCATCCATTGCTCATGAGAATCAAGATGCCCTTTTTTTCATCCATGCAAAGAGTGATTACAAAAATCTTCATCGAAGTAAGAAGGGTTATGAAATAAGTGGGCCAATAAAGAGCCCCGGTGGGTTGTACCTTGTGTTAACTAATAGGTCACTAATGAAACAAATAAAACCCTAAACCCAAACATATGAATTTGTAAGTCTTCAAATGACTTACAAGCTCAGTTTTTGAAATTCTAACTAAGTTTTTACACAATGCCCTTTGTACTTACTTTGATGTATTTCCTCTTAGGTTTGAATTATTGTGTATTTTTTAACATCTTTTGACCTAGTTCTTGCATGAGTGTTTTCTTATTAGTCCAAGGTTTTTTTAATGGTCCAAAAGGTCACTTAGCTTATTATCACACTTTTCTTCCTATATTTTGAGGGGATGTTGGTTGGGTTTCATTTTCCTATTGTTGCCACCACCCCCAATAACAATTTTTAAGGACTTCGGCACTTGTTGTTTCATGTGTTTCATCCTTTTGATTTTTGACTAATTGATGTATTTTCTTGTTCAAAGATTTTATTCACATTGAATCAAACAACAAAACAACTTTGTTTTGTTTTGCCTTCAATCTTATGATGTAACAATAGGCTGAGGTAGGTGTGTATAGTAATAGAAGACATAACCGTTGACTCAAGAGATGAACACATGATGATGCCAAATTATCAAACAGCTGAAAAATGTAACAATCTGACATTATTGTGCCCAACTTATGGCAGGTTCGCATGCTTACAGACAATTTCAGTTCTAGATCCACAAGTCTAAGATCTGCTTCACTTTTAGTTCAAGACCATGGAAACCCATGCAATGGTCCAGAAATATAACAAGTTACTGTTTCATTTAATACAATCCACAAATCTTTTTCTACAAACTCTAGACTCTTTACCATTTTGGATTTTGTTACCTCGTCTAGCTTTTCATCTTGATCTGTAATCTCAAAAGCCTTTAGAACCAAGACCCATAAAGAAAGAAGACTACTGGTATTTGACAAATGGGAATTGACCATTTCTGTACTAGTAAATTGACCCTAGACCTGTCGGGGCTCAAAGATGTCGCAAGGCAGCCAATCTTTCCTCCATATCATCCACTCCCAAGCTGCAGCTTGTACTCCCGCAGAATTCAGATCAGGAGTATATACGTTCAAACCCAAACCCTGACCTGGGAAGAACACTACAACTACCAGAAACTAACTACTTCGCTAAGCTGAGCATCAGATCCATTTATGTTAAAAATCTGATGGTGCTGGGATCTAGGTCTATTGTAAAGTGTAGAATTTGTCCACTCTTCTGAACAGGTAGTAGTGATGCCCAACTGTTCTAAGCACATATCTATACAGAGCTGCATCCTTCTAATATTTATGTGCCTTAAGAGAAGGACGAAGTTGTACATATGTTGCTGTCATGCATGAAGTTACTATTATGCAGGGGGCAAAATCAAAGACTGTACCTAGTGTTTTCAGGCTTTGCAACCTTCCTCATAATTTTTCCCTTTGGTGCTGATGACATCTGCAATTTAGATTGAAACTGCCTCAGTTCAAGTATTTCAATGTTGCATGAATCAAGAAGATGTGCATGTAGTAACTACAACTTTTTAGGAACTCAGTGGTGAGGACCCTTTAATCCATGAATTTTTTAGTATGGTCAATGCAGCATTTTGCTTCATTAGTTGCGAGCACAATGTAGATTTGGAGCATCCTTACAACTGAAACCTCCTAACAATGGAAACATGGGTTTAGGTATATAGAAGATGTTACCTGAGTTGCAACATCTACTCCAATTTCATCAAGCACCTGCAGTATTGAAGACACCCAGATTAGCAATAACATGAACCTGACTCACAGCCACTGGATGCATTAATTCATATCAAAATGGCAAAATGCCACTGATTGTGGGACATATGGATAAATTGGTCCAGCAAGCAGATATCAACAGAGAGGAATGTCCTAGAACTGCAACTTGGTAGCTTAAGATTCAGTAACAAATGCCTCTCAGACCCATATGTCATCATCCACAGCATTTGCTTTGGTCTCCTAATAACTGCAAATGGCATGTGGTAGTCTGGAAGTACCTGGTTGGTTAGCTCTTCTGTCTCCTCCTCTGCCTCATCATCATCAAGGGTGTCATCGATAGCATCGGACATCATCTCCATCTGTAAAGAGTAAAACATTGGCTCACATATGGCTCACTCCAACCCAACATCATTACTGTGAAACAGTGAACTTGAAACATATTCAGAACACAAACTCGTAGTGGAACTTGATTTGGACTAACCGTCATATTGATTTGGGCTGACTGTTTCTGGAATTCCTGCATCACCTTGGCCTGTTTTGCAGGCTCCACTTTCTGCAATCTCAAAAACTGTTAGTAAAATCCTCTCCCATGCGAAGTTGACATTTTCTGCTTGCATCATTTTCCACACAACATCTGAAGGCTTGTACTTGTGCCCAGTTCTTCCTCCAGAATAACTCAACGATCTCCATGCCTACTTCACACCCTCCATTGTTATATGACAACTCACATGCATAGTAGAATGTGCAAGTTAAGAAGACTGGCCAGTTGTACAATGGTTTGCAGGGTTGGCAGTTGGATAAGCCACCACAGGAGTACCTTGTTCATGGACGCCATAGCTTTTGTTGCCCCCTTCATAGCTCCTGCAACTGCTGTGTTTGCATGAACAGCCTATTTCCCCACCAGTTTCTCAAGTGAGTTTACACACTATAATGATCCGTTCTGGACCTCACTTTTGCAAAGGAAGCTCTAATAACAGCACCCTGCCAAGATTTGCAATGAGAGAATGGATGTAAAGCTAAAACCAATATACACCTGAACAGAGAAGTGGATGTTCTCCATGTCAAATAAGAATTACTTGCAAAGATTGCTTCTACAAAAATGCAACCACTAGCTTGGCTTCCAGTGATCCCTCTCACCTGTGTGTGAGTAGCCACCCCCCGTATCTGTGCACGGCTACCCTGAAGCTTCGCAATCTGCTGACGTAACCTTATCAACTGCTGTGCCAGTATCTTTGTTGCCACCTGATCACCCCACAAAACACTCAGAAAATGTGCTGCAACATTGTTCAACTAGGAAAAAATCCAGCTTGAATGTGTCAGCAATTGCAGTTTGATAACACTTTTCTATTCATAAGCCATTCATGAAGTGGGAAGACATAATAATACCCATGCTCCCATGTAGGATTCAGCATCATCTACATTTCATAAAACTACCAATATCATCCTGTAACAAGGAAAACGCAGAAGGGCATGTGGTTGGCAGTCCTGTAATCAATCATGACCACATGAAATGCATTGGAACAGATCAAGGATCAACTCTAGCTGGAGCAAAACACCTCATTTCCAGTTTTTGCAGTCTTCTTGATCTCTGCAACAAGTTTCTTCTCCTGCAAGTACCCACACACAATGTGATTACAAGATGCTGGATTTATCATTTCATCCTAGATGCACAATCTTAACATTTTTTTTTCAGTCCAAAGCTGACAATGGCTGGATGTATTTCACAAAATCCCTGCTGACAATCTAAGTATCAATACAGTGCAGAGGTTGCCAAGATGTACAAAATGTTCTGAGAGTGCATTGCAGTACCTCTAATTGCAATGATCCAATCTCACGTTCAATCCCTGAAAAAAAATTCATAGTTATACCATGTCAGTAGTTTCAAAACCCTCAGAAACACCTGTTATGTGATATTGTTTATCATGTTTGCTCATCAACTTAAGACACTCTAGAGAGAACATTCCACAACAAAAACACAATATAAGGAAGTATAAAGAGAAGAGTCAGGTGCATTGAAAGTCAGGTTCATTGAAAGGCAGACAGAATGTTTAGCTTGATTGCCGCAAGTTCTTTTAGTTCTCTTACATGACCTAATCATGGAACATCTCACAGACAGCACAATGTGAGCTTTAGACAATTATCAAACACAAATGCTGCGAGTAAGTATTCTTTCATCTGCCAAGGATTGCAGCAATGCAAACTTGATTTGATGCTGATATGTTAAGTACTTGCCTCTTGTGGCAACTGACATCTCCCGCTTACTTACACGAAGCGCCTCTGAAAAATGATCATTTCAAACCAACCCCCATATATGAGCATGCTGTTCTGTATCAAACATTTGATTGCAGGCAATGAAAAACTGTTGGGGGGGGATTTTAATATTTTTTCTTTTCATCAATCTCATTCCAAAACCAGTGCAGTTATGATGATGTTCAAATTGCCTGGTATAAACTCCAAAACCAAAAGAACACCAAAACCCAGCTTCCTAGTTTCACAGCCTATCTTTATGTCAACCCTAAATTCATGTTCTGAGTTCTCTGGATGCACATTGCCAGAATCTATTCCATTACAGACTCGGCACAGCTTCATGAGGAGAAAAAAAAGGAGGAAAAAAACCTCAACACCGCAAGCTTCCAGAGGATCTTAAGAAACAAAGAGAATACAAAACACATGCAAACTACATACCTTTAGCATCCGGTTTCTTCTTGAAGAGATTCATATTCTCGTCTGGAGTCTGAACACCACTTTTGCTTTCCTTTCCTCCTCCTCGTCTCCCCCGCTCCCCGCCCCCCAACGTCCGCGCTTTGATTTGGGTCTCAAAAACGACTCCGAAGACCCAGACTAGAATCTAACCGATCAAACGACTGAGGAATAAAAACGAAGGAAGTTTTCAAAGGTTCCTGTCCTCGTCACTCCCCGCCTCAACTCTTCCACAAATGCAACAACGGGAACAAACCCATAACGCTCTCCCCACAACCACCCCCCAGCCAGCTAGCTGTGACGACGACACACAAAACTTGCACCTTATTTTCTAAAATCTCCGAGCAAAAGATCAACAACAATGCAACAACCATAACATAGGATGATGATGGAAAGTGTAAGAATGAGAAGAATGTGAAGAATGCATGGGTGATGCCCAACCAAGAAGATCAACAAGAAGAAGAAGGACAAGGAGAAGGCAGGAATGTTGGGTGGATGTTGAGTGAGACTGTGTGTGTGTTTTGGGTGTTACTACTGTTGCAAACGGCTACTTTGAATGTGCTGTTGCAAACGGCTCAATTTCAACACCTCCAAAGTCCCAAAAAAACAAAAAACAGAGCATCCTAAGCAGCGATTTTTTTTT
>Ga0116227_10001934_pt1 | contig 47177 bp, 32 predicted proteins | sample S1TSphgellanicum_FD_89693 | JGI IMG/M metagenome (GOLD analysis project Ga0116227, IMG submission 89693) | Host-associated microbial communities from peat moss isolated from Minnesota, USA - S1T2_Fb - Sphagnum magellanicum MG | ecosystem: Host-associated > Plants > Peat moss > Unclassified... | reverse complement strand
TGGATTTTGTTTTCTGTGTCAGTTAAACTGCCCGGACCTTTTTTTTTTTTTTTTTTCGACGGGTGCATTATGCACCGGGTTCACACTAGTAAAACTTTATAACTGGACAACACTGGTTCATTCTATTCTATCATGTTCTCAAATTTGTCATAATATCATAATTATTTACCAACATGTTCCAATTGAAGATCATTGGAAGTAGAAACAGTTGTGCATGCACGCATGCTACACACCAAGTGAAATTTCAATAAAAAATTGGTTATCAACGTTTAAAACATTTTGAAATGATTTCACCTCAATTCTGCCAGAAGGTCTTTCAAAATGAAATATCAAATAACAAAAATTCAGAACATATTTAATGGACATTGTTTGGTTGTGTACGATGGTGATATGATGCTAAGATGAATCACAAAGGCACGAGTGAAGGGAGCCCACAGCAGCTAGCAAGAAATTTCCTAGAGAAGTTGGTATTTGGAGGAGTCTGGACAGGGTGGTCTGTTGGACAAGGAACTGTCTGAAATTGGGTTTGTCAGAATTCCTTGCATTATGAGGTTCACATCAGGAATTGACAAAGAGATGACAAATGGGATGCAGTTTCCAACATAGCTATCTGAATGTTATAGCTTCCAACATAGTTATCGTCTTCAGAACCTCAATCTATATGCTGGACACTTTCCTGCATGTTATTTCACCAAATTATACATCCTTCATGCACTCAAGATTTGCCTATGTAGAAAATGTTGGGTGGTGTCTGTTTGAATTTCACACTGGAAGAGCCATCACTATTGTCTATTGATTGCAAGAATATTGTGCTGAACTGCAGCAAGATGTATTTGGAAGCTGGGAGACTGCATGTGAGGCTGGGGGAGAAAGATGAGGCAATTAACATCATTATGGAAATGGTGGATGTTGGTGTACTAATTCCTGAAGATCTCACTGATGGCCTTCAAGATATAGCAGGAGGAGGTTAGATAGGCTTTCCATTCTTGTGGGCTTGTGGAATTCTGTTGTTACTCCACAAAATTGAGTCAAAGATTTTGGAAGTTGTTTTTTGTGCCAAAGAAAAATTCTTTTACTTTTCAAAGCACATGGTTTTTCACATGAAGAATTTACACATTACAAAATAGCTGTGACACTCCCCAACACCCAGCAAGGTTTTCGAATATGGTTTATGCCCAAAAGAGGTGCTTCCCACTTTCAGGGCCTTGTCTTCACCCTCAACATAGAGAAAATTCCTTGCAAGTACCACTCATTTGATTTTGCACATTCAGAAGCAGCTCTCACACTCTACATCACCCAGCTGAAGATCTTGGAGTATGGTTTCGTGCCTGAACAAGCTGCTTTATGGTTTAGATCTTTGTTCCACCCTCAAGTCAACAGAAAAGAAAAATCAGTGCAACATGCAGGTTATCCAAACAAAAGCAGAAAACATAGGTGAGGAGCTTACATGAGAATTCCTGATGGGTATGCACTATGCACCCTTAGAATGAATAACAAGTTGGAAGGATTGAAATTCCAGCAAAATTCAAGAGTTAAAAACTGACTGTTTGATCAATTCTATGAAAGCAACTCTCTTCAATCAATGCAATTTGCCAGCTAAATTTTATGTTAGCAGCTTCTTTGAGATCAGTGGGTACAGGACCCGTGTGACAATTGTACAGTTTTTGAATTTCCAAACATTCAATAATCATGTAAATTGGAATTGCCACCACTGTGCTCATTTCTTGGTGGTGATTGGGGATCTGGCAACATGAGACCGCCCAATTTTCCTAGACAAAAGATCCAACAGGTGCCAGGTAGCATCCCCGGTATGAAGGGGCTCTAAGAAGAGCAGTGCCCTTCTATTCTCTGCCCTCCATAGATTTTTTTGTATTGCACTAAGGTTGGTGGCTGCTACATGTAAGAGAATTTTGGCCAATCTGGGGACATCTGCCTCCCTGACTGTCAGTGAGATGGAACTCCAGTTTAGTACATGTGAGTATGGCAGGGCTATGTTGTCGGCGATGATGACAGGCACACACCCAAATACTACGGACTCCACAATCCGGGGGCTCCATGGTGCCCAACCTAATGGGCACAGACAAAAGATGGATCTAAGGAGCTCTTCTTGATAGCCCTCTGCCCTCTGGCGCCGTAAATAGAACAGCTTATTGTGTCCATACCTGTGATATATGGCTGTGCGCACACCCCTGCACACCCAACCATGGCATTCCACTCATGCAAACCATTCAGTCTCAGCCTGCATTGAAATCCACCACCAAATCATGCAAATACACCATGCAGCATAGGAATCTGACAGTATGATTTGCAACATCCTATCTTGTGAGATTTGAAAAGAGAGTTTGCAGCAACATAATCATGCCTTTACACAGAAAGGAAAACCCTATCAGCTCTGGAATTTAACAAGGATGGATGCAGGAATGCCAACCTGCTGTAAAGGTGACCACTGTAGTTCTTGGGGTGGATCTCCATTTTGCCACGGAAGAAGGCAAAAATGTTGCGCTTTCGTACTTGTGGTGGTGGGAGCATGTAAGGTGACATAGCAGAAGGTGAAACATAAGGGGGAATCTGTATGTTCTCAACTTCCTGACACTTGTGCCAGGTTCTTTCTCCAAATGTTTGCAAAATGATTGAATTCTGCATGAACTCTGGAATTCCATGTGCTACAGCGAAATGCTCCTGTGAGCAATGCCAGTCAAATGGTATGAGAACAGGATTGCGAGCAAAAAAAATCATGTATAGTTAGTTTGTCTCCTCTCTGTGTGGCCCTGATGCTTGAAATATAGATCTAAAATTATTACTCACAGAATTCATCAGGTCCAGTGTGGACACATGCATGTCTGATGATCAACAGAAGCTCAAAGATATGTGGATGTTGGTGGTCACAAGAATGTACATACCATGGAGTGGAAACAGGCACCGAAGTCATGAGTTGCAACAAATATATGGTCGCTTCCTTTGCTTCTGTTCCAGTATGGCATCACAGAGGAAACCAAAGATACTGCTGAATGAATAGTCTGGGGTGCATGGCCTATTGATGGAAATCCAGTCTTGGGACTGAATTTACATGACACATACACAGGGAGGAAGAAGAAATCAGCTTCATCTGGATTCAGGGTTCGAAGGGGACTGCTCAACAGGATTCGATGAATGGCTACCTCTGCAGCAAACAAGTGGTTGCTGCACCGTTTGTCAACAAGCCAATTCTCATTGAACTGTGTTGGCAGGTCATACACATAGATTTGCATTGCAGCTGACAACTGTAAGGGATTCAAGTCTGCACCTGGTAGTTTCCATCCACAGAAAATTTGTTCAGCAATCACCCATTAAGCCTACTTTCCAAATACTTGATGTAATTTTCTGTTTCCTTAGAGTGAGAATTCCACAACTCTGGTACATTGGGCAGGACATCTGATAATGTGCAAGGCTCGGAGAACAATGGGCATGAGAAACATTGATGAACCTAAGCATAGGTCAAGATGTGTAGAAGCAATTTGCATGAGTCCCAAGGAATTCAGTCGAGAGGGGATTGGAAAAATTTGTCTGAAGGAAAGATTGAAGCTCTTCAAAGTAAAGGGAGGGAAAAAAAAGTATAACAATACAATCAACAAAACCATCTGTTCAGATTTTTGCAGAGACAAAGATCAGCACAAGATGTGAAGATAGTGTGCAGAGAACTGGAAATGGAACCTGCAAGATGAAAATCCTTCCCAGCCAGTAGGAACAAATTACAAAACTGCAAACCAGGATCTGTCTACAATGTTCTGCAACCCCTGTGGAAAAGAAATCTGCGCAAAATTGGAAAGGAATTGCAGGTAGGTGGGGGAGTGGAAGTTTTTACCTGAAGGAAGAACAATGTCCTTAGACTGCACATGATCGTCTTGTACTACTCCTGTGCTGCTGGCCCACGATCCTTGCGCACCCCGCACAGCTCCTTCTTGTGTGAGCTCCTCCTCCAGGGCGAAATTCCGAGATGTTGAGTTGATCAGATCTGCAGGAAATTTGTGTTGCTGCTGCTCCTCCCTCATCATGGGTGGGATAGAAGACCCCGCCAGAAGACTGGTGGCATGGCGTTGCGTCTGCAGGGAGAGATCTGGATCCAACAGCTCGGGGATGAGCATCAGGCAGAGCGTGAAGACGAGCAAGAACATGGTGATGGGTAGACATACTTTGTGTTGCAACCGCTGCTGATGATCCCACGAGAATCTCAGCTGAATATTTTCATTCTTGTTGTTGCTGCTGTGAGTGTTGTTCCCCGCCTTTGCAGCTGGCTGCTGCCAATTGCTACCAGTCACCCCTCCCTGCTGGAACCACCCGTCCTCGACTTCCTTTCTCGAATTCTCTTTCAAAGCACTGGACACACGATGCATTAGGAAGGAAGCAACAAAGCAATTAGGGCCAAGAACCTTTCTCCTCTTCCTCCTCCTCCTCCTCCTCCTCGTCACAGCCAGATCGTCTCCCGCGTCTTCTTGTTCACAGGCAGAGCCTGGTGCCAAAGATCAGCGATAGTCCTACTCGCGGCAGACAGAAGAAGAAACTTGAGAGCTCTTACGGCCAGTACTAGCGAAATCTTCTGAGACTCGTAACAACAACCCATAATTTGTTTCCATCAAGAGAGCTAAATTCTGCAAGCAAGGATTTCTAGCTCCCGGCAATCTGGACAGGGGGAATCCTCAACTATCTAGAATTTCTCCAAATGACCTCTTGTGTGTGGTCAAAATCCAATTGAAGACAATTGTGAATACGTAATTTATACACACTCCTCATCCCTCCAGGCTTTACAGTTTTGTCGGTTTGGAACCAGGAGGTAATCAATCTATTGCTGGATCTACTGTCAGTGCAAGTAAGGGACAAGAAATTCAACTGATTCTTCAGGAGCAGGATGTCATTGATGTCGTTGATGATGATGATGATGATGATGAAGCAAGGAAGTTTTGTAAGACCTAATCACGTATGCTTACTTACTTAAGCATGACCTTCACCATAGTGGATGTGGATGCGTCGCAGACAATTCAATTGTAAGAGAAAAGAAAGCCCAAAAACAAAAAAAGTGAAGAAGAGAGAGAGGTCGAGAGAGAGCATGAGGGAGTTGGCATGACAGCTGATCATGACCCACCCTAACAGCAACAACCAACCAACCATGTGGTGGAGGTAGGTGTTGTTGGAGTCTCTGCTTTTGTTTGGTTTGTTTTATTTTTTGCTTTGCAAAAAAGGGACCCACTGCCTGCTGTTGGGTGCTGCTGCCATGCAACTTATATCCAACTTAGACCATCTTCAGTGGTGATCAGTATGTGATCTTGCACAGTAAATTGGATGAAGAAAAGCAAAAGAATGCCTGTTTGGTTCCGGAAAATAGTTTTGTCTCACACAGTTTGCTGTAGCTGGTAAAAGGCGCAGCAACGGTGTGCACCTGAAGAAATGAGTGTAATATTTATGATCTGACTGCTGCAGAGTGCTTCTGATTGGCCCATCATAATAATTATTGGTCCAAGTGGTTCGCTATTAGTAGTCGCCCACCTATTTGCTGACCAAGTTTCAGTTTTATGGGTGGGTTTGCAAAAAAGTAAATAACTATACTTGGATGTGAAAAATATTTTTGCATGGTTTCATACTGAGCACCACAAGAGATGCTCTTACTTTATTACAGCTGAAAGAAAACACAATCCTTGACTACCACTGCTGCTGCTGCTAATCCATTCATTTCTGTTTCTGTCTCTCTCTTTCTCTTCTTTGTGCCTTAATACTGTCTGGACATTTCTCAACAAGTGGTCTGTCCATTCTCTCTTTACTATCAGTGTTCTGCTATTTGTTTCTGAACTATTCAGTCCATTTCTCTTTTCTGTAAGTGCTCTGTCCATTTTGTTGCTGCTGTTGTTCTGTAGCATAGTTTTTATACAAAAACTACTGTTTGCTTTTGCAATGTTTTATGACACCAACTGCTTTGCTTGCTTGCTTGCTTGCTATGTAAAGTCAGTTCATGTATAACTTTTAATTCTAATGCAGGGAGTAAGAGCTATTTGTAAGTACCTGGACACACACACTCACACAACTGCTGCCTTTGATGTCACCAGCCTGCAACTGCAGTATGAGTTGACGTGCATGTGTGTGTTTTGGTCTAGGGTAATGCCCTGGAGCACAGCATTTCCATGCTGGCTGGCTGGCTTGCTTGCTTGCTTGAGGGGTGAAGACAAAAAATATTTTGGAACCAAACTAGAACATTTAGTCAGAAATTTTTAAAGATTGGATTTTTCAGTTTCTTGTCAAAAACTGACATATTTTCAATCTTGAGGCACCCTTAGATTTGTAAGGTGCCACAGAGACTAGGAGGAAGCTTTGTTAGGTACCAGCAAACAAACACAAAAGAAAATTAGGTCAGGTGCCTCCAGGTTGAGGTAGGTGTTTATTTTCCCTATGGCCCTGATTTGTTTTAAGGGTATAGGAACAAATCCTTCCTGGTGAATTGCCTTCGGATTTGTTTGAAAATGATGGATCTTCTGAGGTGGAAATGCACCTTGTCTTTCACAGAATGTCCCATTCTGCCTCTGGAGAGAGGTATATCAGAATTCATATAACAAATTATTTTCTTTGGGTGCACTGAAATTGTGAACTCATGATTGATCAAAATCAGTTATAAGTTATAACTGTCCTGTAACATTTTTTTGTTGTTTTCCCAGTGTGACTTGTTGGGTGACTGTGTGTGTGTGTGTGTGTTTTTTTTTTATCACTGCTGTATGTAAAATAATGCTTAAATAAACTTGGTAGAAAGGGAAATTTCTTGTACATTTTTATTGTTTTTTCTGATGACATAGGTATCTAAAAAGTTTTAAACTAGAAACAAAGAACCCAGAGGAAAGTTATGAACACAACTAAATTTGAGTTGGCACATACCGTACTACCCTGGCAGCTTGAACATCAATTCTATTATTTGTACAAATGTTGAAATTTTCTAAAAAACTAAAATTTTCAATAAAATGTTTTTTTTGAAGGAAAATTTTAAACCAATTGCTTTAGGTTATTGTATTCTTGGACACAGAGTCTTCAAAATTAATTAATTGTTCAACAGACATGTGTTGAACCTGGCCTTGTTCTAAATAGAGGAATAATCAGCCTTGAAAGCTAAAACTGTACTTACATATTGTTACGATAAATGTAACAATTCTGACATGAAGACAACCATTTGGACAAGATTTGTGTCCAATTTTAAGGAACAGGTCTAAGTGAGAGCATGCTGGGAATTGATTATGGCAGCCGACCATTTGTGAGCATTTGTTGTGCTTGTTCACAATGTTGAGGCAAAAGTAGGTGTATTCACCATCTTTGTAGTTTTCCGAATATAGTTTTCTTCAGAGCCAAGTTCGGTGCCTCTGAGGTTCTGTGTCCCGACCGTGGCTGGACCCCTGAGTTTCTATCCTCCCTACAGTTTAGTGGCCAGTAAGATCTCTACAGTAGCCCTATGTATTTTTAGGGTATACCTTATCTCCACACAACTGGTTACCTAGTCCAGTGCTGGATTCTCTAGCACTAAAACTACAACCTCCTTCAGCTAGCTACATGTGTTCATCCATTGAAGAGACCTCAGGAGCAGGCTTTCCCCTATATTTCATAACTTTTATTTTTGCTGCATGGTGATATCGTTGGAGTACCTTACTACCTTGGAAGCTTTGACACTGATTATATTATTTTTATAAAATTTGAAATTAAAAAAAATTTGGAAGAAATAAATTGTGTTAAGGAAAATACAGAATCTTTTGAAATATTCAGGATTATTATTGACATGGAATATTTATAATTAATTAATTATTTGACAGATATGTGTTGAAGCTGTCCCCTCCACTACATTAATCAGAAATCCACAATGGGATTCAGAATCTTGGTGTTGAATGGAAATTTATCCCCTTCCTGTTGTGCAAACAATTCGTAGGGTGTTCTTAGCAAAAGCTACTCGTCCAGGCCAAAAATAGTGGCAGCCAATTTTAGGAATAGAATTTCCATGCAACCAATGAGAAGTTGTGTCATGCAGTGAAGGGGCCACCCTTTTTGCCTTGTGGGTGGAGGGGAGGGGGCGGAGAGGAAGGGGATTTTGTTTGCAAGTTGTGTTTGGTGTGGAGAGTGGACTGTCCACTGTTCAATTTCCACTTGGACAGTAGATAGTCACCTTTCCATTCATGCTTTGGCAAATGTTGTTCTCCTTACACCCATATAACTGGGCCAAAGGGAAGGAACTCAATACTTCAAAAGAAAACTTTCTATTTTGGGGAGCTTCCATAGTTTCATTTTTTTGGAGTGATGCAATCAAATTGGCTTATTGCCACAAAAAAAATTGAACTTACGACGCACCTCATCTAATTAATGCAAAGCACAATAAATATGGTAGTATGAAAAGGTCTCAGTTCATGAATAAGTACCACCAGATAGCATTTCACTATCTATCAGGTATAGCAAAAGTATGAGATTGTGTCATTAAAGATTGCACATCAGCTAGGTGATGCATATCAATCCCTTGAACAATATTGGTGGGTCTGATGACATGAACAGAAAACCTAGCCATCACAATTCTCCAATTTTAGAAAATAGGAGAAAAGTAGAAAGAGCAGGAGATTTCAGATTCTAACCTAGATATAACCTAGATGGTTTGAGATTTTTGGTCCCCCTAGTCCTGCTTCTTTCCTGGTGGTGACAAATAAGACATTCGGTGTGTATGTTCCTGTAGGATATAACTTTAGCCAAAATGGGTCATAAGAAAATTAGGAAGAGAAAAAATATAGTTAATAAATCAGTTTAGTGACTGCTTCAAATTATTGTCATTACCATAATATAATAATTTGATCTCTCCACAACCAGGGTTGCTTTTTAAAGATTTTGCAATATGGCCAAACTAGCAATTATTCATAAGAAGATTTAGCCAAATTTGGCTATAGACCAGATATGAAAGTTAATATTATTATTATTATTATTATACTTTCGCTTCCTGCTGGAACTTGTTATACAAATGTAGAGGGTTTTTTTCTTTTTTTGGGAAATTACGGCCATTTTTCAGAAAAGTCCTTTGTATATGTCAAATCACACTTTCTAGGTAGAAAAAATTGTAAAATTTTCCTGATGGAAATAAGTAAAATTGTCCACAACACTTCAACTCTTTTGGAGAAAACGAAAAAAGCTTGGTATAATTAAGTTACAATTGTAATATGAGTCTAATTAGCATTAAATGACAACATCCTAGGTGGGCTGTAGCATTTTTACAAACGTGCTGCTACAAGTGGCGACCTTGGAAGTGGGTCTACATGTGACTATTTAGTTATTTTTATTTCGAAAAATGGCGAAAAAAGTCCCTATAATTCTTTTTTTTTTTGTGTTTTCTTCATTTTCTGGAAAAAAATCTCCAGGTTGTGAAAATTTGCTAAAATTTAATAAAACACTGCCTGGACTAATCATTGTTTTGGCCAATCAAAAATAGTGCATAACAAACACTTCTTATTTATTGGGCTCTTCAAGGGATCTTCTAATGCCCTGAAATATTTTTCTAAAGCCTAAAGCTCGTTTGCAGTGAATCCACTAAAGTTCAGTGCTAAACTTCATCCAAAATTCCCAATGTAGGGCATAATATAGCCACCACTAAAACAGCTCCACCTACAACGGAATAATGACTAGTAAACAATAATTTGGATGAAATGTAGGCTTTAAAACAACATGACACTGAGTTTGGGCTTGTAAATATAAGTGTGCACATGATACAATCATCCTTTTATTTGTGTGAAAACTCACACTATGGCAAAAAGTTGGACATTTCCTATCACAGATTCAATGATTTTTTAAAAAACCATCATGTATCAAAAAGAAAATTCAAAAAAATTCCAAAAAAATTCAAATATTTGTACATAGTCCAAATAGGTATCCAAAAATATATAAAGATGTTTAAATGTTTAAATTGAATTTATGGATGATCACCACCTCGGTTACATCATCAAGGGAAAGAAAAAAAACACACCTGGTAGATACAAGTCTATTCAAAAGCACTTCTAGACAAATAGAATGGTATCTTTCTTTGCAATGGATTTTTCCAGTTGTTTCAGAATATATATATGTCTTTAAGTGGTTGGTCACAATGATTGGCCCATGTGGAAAATTTTAACCCATCCTCACTCAATATTATTGAAGATTCCATGTTTATGGGTGAAAATGGAGAAATACAAACACTCGTGAAATGGGGAAAAGAAAGAACAAAAAGCGAGGACCCAAGTTTGAGCCAAAATAGTAAAACCCAAAGTGGTCACAAAGGAACTGAAAACAGATTATTTCTCAAGGTACATAAGCTGTAAGCACAATGAAGCAATGGTGGCAACCAACCAAAATCACACCAATCAACCTTAATTTTTTTCTTCATTGGATGTTAGGGTTTAGGGTATGTGGATCTCTATAGTCAGCATTCCATTTCAGATTCCATCTTGGGGGTTTTCATGCCAGGGTTCTTCATATTCCTTGCTGGGAATTGGCATGAAAATAACCATGAACAAGGTCTCTTTTTTAATGCCCCATCTCCACCACAATCCATACCTATACATGTACATATTAAACTGGCAGAAATTTTCTAGTGTTCGGGGAGGGCATAGTATTTACAGTAATATTGCCTTGTAGAAATGTGCTGAGTATCACAGATTTTTATTTTTATTTTTAAATTGCAAACTTATTAAAGTTATCCATAAAGATGGTAAAACTCAAGAAAAGAATCATGGGTTTCCTGAAACTGAAGATGAGAATCGAAATGTAGGATGGGATTATATGAAAAAATAATAATAGAAGAAAACACTCAAACTTTTCACATAGGATAAATTGAGTTTCTTTTCTTTCTTATGTTTTGCTATTTATGGGATATCTAAAAGCTATTTAGGAGCTTACATGCAAGGTTAGCTAGTAACTTCTTACGTCAAAGGATACCTAAGATTTATTTAAAAAGCTACCTAGGGTTGACTCATAGTGCAAAATGGGGTTACAAAAGGCTTACATAAGGACCTACCTAGGGCTGACTCATGACCTCTATCTAAATCCTATGTAGCTCATTAAGTAGTCTCTTAGGTATCCCCTCACTTAGGTAACTTAGTCCCTAAATGATCTTTACATATTTTTTATGTAAGCTTTTGAAAGCTTTTACCTTAGATAACTCATAACATAGATAGACCCCAAGTTGATCTTTAGGTAGTCCTTAAATAAACCCTAAAATTATCTAGATAGCCTCTTTAAATAGCCCTTAGTATTCCTTAACTTATGAAATATTATTATAGTCTTTAGATAAGGTTTAAGATATCCCCTAACCTAAGTAGGCCCCTTTATAATCCTTAGATAATCATTAAATAAGTCCTTAGGTAGGTCTTATGTAATTCCCCATTTAAATTTTTCATTGTGCTTGTCTTACACAGATAGATAGGTAAATAAGTAGTAGATAAATATCTCATGGGTAGGTAAATAAATCGTGCTGATTAAGTAAGTGATAACTCATAGGTAGATAAAGTAACTCATGGATAGGTATGAGATAACCCAGAATTAAGTAAGGAGATAGAAAACCCCTAACGTAATTAACCCCTACCTAAGTAGTTTCCTAATTTATATGGCCATAAGCTCAATAGACTATAGTCTAATTTATAATGATCATTTTGGGGGAGTCCATCCTTGGTTTTGCCGAGTGATACTTTGATGAACTTTATGGACGGCTCAAAAGCGAAGATGAGCCAGTACTCCAAAGACCAGAGTCATGTTCAGAATAAAGATTACTTTAAGAATAAGTTTATGACATGGGATAACACCCTCAGATGGGGACATCCCCAATGCAGATCCCTCCCTAGTTGAGGCCCTGACTTTGGGAGCGACCCCCACCCCTCTCATCAAAGGGTGTTATCCTTCATAAAGGTGACAATACTCCCATTGCATCTACAAAGTAAAAAGGAAAGCAATCAGAGGTTTGAACTTCGATCACACCATCAATCCTTCTTCACATCAAGTGCAATTTTGTTTGGGGGGGAGGAGAGGACATTGCATCTTCGTGCTTTCTTGGGAGCCTCCTTTTTCTTTCTTGATGCTCTTCTCTCAATTGAATCTCACTGTCAATCCTCCACATCAAGTGCATTTTATTTGGGGAGAAGATATTCCTTACAAAGGGTCACTCCTTACTACTTGCCCATAAAAAGTTCCCCTAAGCTGAGGAATGCAAGAGCATATAGAGTTCCCCAAAAGTCACAAAGTTGAGATGTGAGAGCTATAGGTAGGAAGATGTACTTATGTCTTTTTATTTTTCTTTTGTTAAGAGGTTATGCCCATATCTGCAGCTGTCAGATCCTCCAATCTTCATGTAAAAGCTTCGATTCCACTTTACCAGATCAAATGGGCTGGTTGATGTAACCCTTGTTAAACACAGTTTTCAAACTTTTAACGCCTCTGGCAATCAATTCGCATAATCTTTCCTACACTAGTGTAGCCCATGTCTTGCCCCAAGTATGAACGCGTTGAGGGCTCAACTGATTTTTCCGTTCCGACCCAATCAATTTTTGTAATTTGTTTGAATTTCCAGCAACAAAAATCCACTCAAAATTCAATCTCTTCCACATCTTAGCTCTGAAAATTATGAAATAAAATTTATTAAATCTGCCTTGCTGAGCGCTTGAGGGCTTTTCAAACACCCCCCTCCCGCCCCCCCAGTTTAATACAGTTTTCAGTTTTGATTTTATTTTATTTTTTCATTGAGATTATGATTCAATAATCAATAACTTTCACACCATAGCTCTAAACAGTCTCAAACCAAGTTGGTGCACCCTTACTCATTGAGAGCTTTCCAAAGATACCAAGAGTGCAACATGAAGTGCCATGATTTGGGAGATCTCAACATGACAAACAAAACAAACTACCTTGCTTTATAGATAGATAGCCTGCTTATATTGTGGTCTTGATGAAAAAGATAAGATAGAAAAATATGAGAGTTTTGGATAACTATGGTGCTATTAAAATCATCAAAATTCACAAACATCATAGAAGACATATTGTGAAATTATTGGAGACAAAGTGGTTGGCAACCATCATTAACAACTTCATGGATTATATTCCCAGCACCTAACCATTCTTCCCCAAACCCCATGTCTGTCATACTCCATTGCATTTTAGTAATTCCACTATGTAATATTCCTGCTACCGTGGCCCCCCCCCCCCCGGGCAGGGTGAACCCAGCACTTACATGGGTATCTTCACCTTCTTGAGTAAGGCCTCTTAGAGCTAATAATCAACCAAGGAACTGTATTGAACTCAGATACCCTGATTTAGTGCATGGATAGGATATCTGTAATGTTTAGAAACAGCACCAAAAAAATTTGGGATTTCACCATGGTACCAGTGTAGGTGCTGGTTCACCCAAGGGATCCCCCTCCCACCAAATAAAATGGAAAAAGTATAGGCTAATTCACCTCAAGCAAACTCATTTCAGTAAGGGACCTAGCACCCTGGGGCTTTACCCTACAACAGAATGCCCCAATTGCAGATCTCCCTGCCCCCATTATCTTTTCTTAGAGGAAAAACTCTAGGCACAAAGGAAAAACATCATTGAAGATATTGTTTTGTCTTTGTAGAGGTATTCTTAACCTGAAAGAAATATCATAAAGATAAAGCTTTCTCTCTGAAGGGTTCTTTGTCACATGTAAAGCCCTGCTTGAATCCTTTAAGCGGGTTTCGTGGGCATGTTACCCAGAATATTTTCCTCAACTGTTTGGGGCCCATTTCAAAAAGTGGAGTGACCATTCCAGTGGGTGTTCTATTTTTCAAAACATCTCCCTTTTTTTTCCCCCTTTTTTCCTGTGATACCTGACAGGTACCACAGAAAAGAAAATCATGGAACAGGTCTTTAGGCCTTTAGGCTTTACCCTACACCCAAAAGAAAATCTTGAAATGATATTCTTTATACGATATAGGCTACATCTGTTTCAATTGAGCTTGAACATTTGCAATGCATAATCATGCCTTTCACCCCACGTCTCCCAGCACCATGAAAGTTAGTCACCTAAAATGCTCCTCCTCCTTGGCACCTCATCACCACTCTTGCAAATGGGGCTTCTTGTCCTTCACATACGGATCTCCCATAAAAGTCATCTCAACCATTTTGTTGTGATGACTAACATGATGAGTAAGGTGTCTGCCCCACTATAGAACAATGCGTGTTCAGTTTGGATTTTGGATATGCTCCAATAATGAAAAACATTCTAGGATAGGTATTGATTTTCATGTTGATAAAATCATTTATCTCCACAAACTCCTCTAGCCAATTACCAAACTCAATTTGGGATGCAACGAGGGAAACCTAGGAGGGGTTGAGGAACTTCTACAAAAACATTTTGTCTCCACATGGCTGAAAATGAATTAGAAATGGAGAGGGTCTAAAGTTGGGCATGCGGGAGGTTCCCATTCCAAGGGTACGATGAAGCTCTACAAAATTATTGTGTGACTGCCCCTTGGAAGCAATGTTCTAGAAATCTTCAGAATCTGCAAGTTTCTTGTAGGTGGACATGATAGGATCATCCACACGTGAATAGGTGGGCAAGAAATTAGTAGTTTGCCTTTGAGTTTCATGAGTTTACATCTTGCAGCTCTTCCACATCAAGTGCGTGATCAAATGTTTTTCCCTTCCCCCTCTTCTTTTCAGTTTCCTATTTCTTCTTTTTCATGGTGGTAGCTTAATTCTTTGAAAATGCAAGGTGTTCCAAGAAATTAGGATTCTTCTTCTCTTTAATACCACTTTCTTTTGGAGGCGTAGTATCCTTGGGATAGTCCAGGTACCAACCACAGTCAAAGAAATGTGCAAACATCCAATCCCAAAGCAAATCCTTCTTGTACATTGTGATAATTTGCCTTAGAGTCCCTCCAATCTTGAAAAGTCTAAAGACGTCCATGATAGCAACCCCAACAAGAACCCCAACAAGAAACACAAAATTGAAATACCTACATTTGTCATTAAAACAAGTCAATTAAGGAACTAAATAAACTTATTCCAAGATTGATGAAAGTTACAAGAATGTTAAAAACTTTAAAAATGTGAAGGTCAAAAACATAAGAAGTTTCTCTTTTGCAACTAAATGTTTTGTAATGGATCTAAAAATTATGTGTACAACACTTGTTTGAATGCTTCCTTGTCATCAATTCAGTGTTCTCAAGCCTTGTTCCTTCAAATGCCATCCTAGGACTTGAACTTTCAAAAGAAGCCCATCCCCCATATTGTCAACCTCCACTCCTTGATGTAATCCAAAAGGATAATCAAGTTTCTTGTGTCCCCTAGTTCTAGTTTGAAATCATTGATTGTAACAACAAAAAACTTATGTGCCTTAAATTCAAGCTGCATGCAACATAGATATGTTATTCCTAGAAATGAATTTTGTTCTGAGGGAATTGAAAGTTAGCTTGATAAAAGAACTTGTGACCAAAAAGTGGTTTCATAAAGCCACTTATTGAATGTGGCATATAAAATCCCTACTTTGGGAATTTCTTGGCCTCCTTCAAAACTTTATGATTGTTCCATTATTTCAACCAAACAACATTATGTTCATTGGAACAAAAACAGATGTCAACATTTGTAACTTCCCAATAAGCATGTTTGGATCTAAGTTCATGTTTAAATGAATTTGAATCAGTTGTTGGAACTCAAATCCAAATGTTGGATCACAAATTGGAAGATGTTTGGTGAACATGGAGAGATGATCCTTTCAAATTTGGTCCATCACCTCTTCCATAAGCACCTACATCTTAGATGTGGATGGATCGTTGGGGTTTGAAACATTTTCATAATAGAACTAATTTTTTGTAACATCAACCATTATAGAAAGATTTTGTTGCATATGAAGAGAAAAACTTTAAAAATCTAATTGACTTTAAAGAAAATGTTTAAAAAGGTATGCAAAATTGAAATTTGAAAATCAAAGATTAAGAATTGAAAATGGAAAATAGAAAGTGGAAAATGGAAAATGGAGAGTTGAGAATAACACCTACCTTGTATTCAAAAAAGGTCAAACCATTGTGAGTGAATACTAGGTGTTGCGAAACTTATTTTTGCACTTCTTGTAAAGATTTGGGGTAATGGCATCCTTAAATTGTTTCATTGGAATCTTCCCAACTTTTTGAAAGTGAAAAAAATCGTGAACAAAACTCAGTTTCACATGGTCAAACTCCACTAACTTACACAATGGCTAAGAAAGATTATGAGGAAAGTAAAACAAGTACATGATCGTAAGATATTCATGTAAACAAGAGATTCATTCAAAAAACGTATGCAATATGAATGTGAAAGCTCCATATTTGTTCAATTTATCATTGTAGTAAGTAACTCTACCAAGCCCTCGGTGGTATCCAACATAATGAAACCCACCAAAAAGTGTTAGGTAGAATCAATTAGATGGACCCAAATGATGTATGGCATCTAGGCCTAAAGATGGTAATTCACATCCCAAACCAAAAAAAAACCTTCACAAATTTAAAAATAAATCTAAATTCAAATTGAAGGATTTGTCAATCCAATGCATGTCCTAACTATCCTCATATTTCTCCATTGAAGCTTCCTCCCCTTGTTAATGGGTTGGAGAAACATTAAAAACATTGTTGGCTTATGAATATCCCATTTGGAACACCTATTCCATCTTATGGACATCAATATTCAAGGAAGGTCGAACCACGAGCATATAGATCATCCTACATAAGGAATATTCATGCAAGCCTTTTCCTTTGGATTAATCTTGTGGCTATCCAACACCTTCATAATCCGAAATTTGTGATGGATTTGAACTTTTTAGATAATTTTGTCACAAGACTCAAAATCAAAGGCACCAAGGACAAAAGGAACCAAATTAAACACATGCCTTATGATTTGTAAACAAAAGGCAATTCTAGGATGTACAAAATTTCACACCTTCAAAAAAAATGTCAAAGAAAATTCAAAGGAACCAATATCTTCACCAACCAAAAGGGATGAGATTTCAATTAAGTTATCTTGAGGTCCTTTTACCATCTCCTCTTTGGGGTGAACTTCAGAATTATCTTCTTGTGAACCATGAAAATGAAAATCATTCAACAAAATAGGAATATAGCATTCAAATTGAAATGTAACAACTTTTTGTTGCACATTTCCTTTCGAAAATCCTCAAATTCTTTGTGTAGCAAATTTGAACCTTGGACACAAAAAGCCTAAACAAGATCTTTCATGTAAACAATATATGTTCACCAAAAAGCTCAAATTGAAAATAAATAATGGTAATGGAATAGATAATTACCTTTTTTGTCCAATTGTCAAGTCCTTTCTCACCTCAAAATTCTTACAATAGTGCATTCAAAAAGCTTAATCAATCATGAGGTTTAATAAATCAACCATGAGACAACTAAATGATAAGAAACTTCAAGCTTGGAAACTTCCAAGAGATTTTGGGAGAATTCTTTTTGCTTTCAGCTTTTATGTTTGGCACCAAACATAAAGGCCAAGAGCAAAAACATTTGCTTTTGGCCAAGCAAGGAAGTTCCAAGTTCCATAGCTTGGAGCTTTCAAGAACAAAAAAAATTGTTCTTGACCTTCATGTTCAACATCGAACATAAAGGCAAAAAATGAAATAAAAATGTTCTTTGACCTAAACTTGAAAGCAAATAGGAAAGAAATGTAAACATACCTCAAATTCTTGGTCAAATTGTATGTTTGTGACCTCTTCCTCCTCAAAGAATAATAAGAGAATGAATTATATGGAAAGATCAATAGCAAAAAAATTAGGGAACCATACATGTCTTTGTTCAACTACATTTTCTTTTTCATTAGCATTTTTTTTCTTAGGATTTGTCCAATGGAAGTTTGCTTTCTATCTATTCCATCACAAAGCCTTCAAATCATTTTCAATTCCTCTTACCTCTTACATCTAAAACTCAAGTTGCTAAGAATACTAAGAATAAATAATTTTGTAAGAATAAAACTTTATGTGTGAACCTATTTGGTTGAACCAATGCACTATTAGGTTGCTCGCTTTTTGAAGAAATCATAATTCACACAAGTCCATTCTATAATGTTAAATTGATAATTTAATGTGGTATCATTGGTTAGATGGTAACAAAGTCCACATTTGAAAACAATAAAATCCATATCAATAATTGCCCAAATAAAGGTTGTAAGTTTTTTTAAAAACCTTTTGGGGGGACATCATGGACATGGCAAGATGTCCCTCCCATTGGGTTCTGTCCTCCCATATAGATATTTTGTATAATGTACCTGCATAGGATCCAATAGGTGGTAGACATTAAAATCTATACAATATTCTAGATTGTAAAAACATGATAGAAGGTTCATAGTTGAAAATGATTTTCTTTGGTTGGTCTTCCAAATAAACATTATGTAAATCCAACTATTATTTAGTTGCATGTGTCAACTTGAAAGTGGAGCATTATTGAATCCATTGAAGAATGTTTTCAAAGTGGTGCAAAATGTGTGATTCATAGGTGTGGGATATATGGTCATGACAAATATTGATATCATATTGTTTTCAAACCACAAATTATTTTTACCTAAAATCTAAAAATAAATTTCCCCCATTTCATAACTTTTACCTCAAAGATGTGTTATCTAATTATTTTATGTATTACACTTCAAGCCCTTCTTCTTTGAATTTTTTTTTCCTCCTTATAAACTCATATTCTTAAAAGTGCCAACTATAGGCCTGCAATCTTGAATTAGTTTTTCAATTTTTAAAAAAAGTAAAATTTCATAGACAAAATTTTCTTCAACAAGAAATTTCCTCCATTATATCAAATTTGAAGTGTCATTCTTGCAATTAGTTATTTCATGTCACTTATGTTAATAAAGTTTATTGTCCCCAACCAAAGAAATGTTGGGTCCAATTTTTTTAAGGTGTACCAAAAAACTCGTCACGTCACCCTTTTGTATTCCTTTTCCATATTGTTTTACTAATCCTTTGATGTACATGGACAAAAAATGTGTGATATTAATTTTTTAAAAATATGATGGTCTAACATATCATACTTCAAAATATGAAATCTTTTAATTTAGTAATGTGCATAGGAATAAAAAATATAAGGCAAAACTAAGGACTACGTTAAGGACTACCTCTACTTCGTCCTACTTGGTACTACATAAGTTTTTTGTCCAAGGTTTTTAAAATGTCAATTAAAGCTAAGATCATGCAAAATTGTTGGCACATGCTAAAGATGAAAACATTATTGGCAATGTCGTAAATTCATCCATTATAAACCACGTAAACCTATCTATTGTCTTTTGTTTTTGTGGCATGTCAAACTTAATCGAACATCTCCCAATGTAGCTTTTAGGGATAATCACCAAATTCAACCCTTCATATAGTCTTCCATATTGCAAGAGACTCCAAGTATTCCAAGTCCTTCCTAACCATGGTGACATTACTTCAACAATATTTTTTAAAATTAAATTGCTCACTTGTCTATATTTTATGTTATTATGGTGTTGAGAACCATTTTTCTTATTCATGTTCCAACACCTCACCAACAAAGCATATAATAATAAAGCATAATCATGCATACAACTAGGTTGCACATTTTCCTCCAATTACAATAAGGTATCAGCATGCAATAATATTAAAAATCAACAATACATGTTTCATAATCATTTTCTTTTTCCTTCAAAAAGAAAAGTCACAAATTTTGAATTCCTTAATCATTTCATGACACATTCTCACAAAATTTTCAATTAAATACATATACATCATGCTACCTTTTGGATGTTCAAAATCACAAAATCTTTAAAGGTCTCAAGGCATTTCAACCACAATCATCCTTCGAGTTGAATCTCATTGAGAAGATGTTTGAGGAGATGTTGTTGAAAGCCAAGGAAAGAATATGGGAGAACTTTGCATTTACAACAAGCACATAAAATTTTTTAAAAAATCTTTGTGGATGCAAATAAGTTCACATTTACTTCCTTTGATTGGACCTGACATAATAACCTTGAAACACAAAAAAATGCCTCTTGCACTCTTATACTAATTTTTTTTCTTGAAGTGATGGGAAATCTCAATCAATTGAACTTGTGAAAATAATGTGACTTCAACCTTGAGATTTTTAATATATTAAACTAATTGTCATGCCCACAACAAAATTAAAGTGGGTTTTCACAACTTTCATAGTTTCAATTGATTATATTTGTTCATCCTTCTATCAAATATGCATGACAACCTCATAAACATGATCATCATATTTTCATAAATGTATACTAAAGTTGTTGATTATTGAACAACCTCACTTGTTAAACCTAAATAATGAATTTATTTGTGATTGCCATTCATTACTATCACATTATATTTTCAGGTTTGGCACTTCAAATGTTGAATAATTACTCTATTTTTAAAAATCCACTAGAGCAAGAAGAAAAATAATTTATGGGATTCCATTATTTCTTTAGGAAATTTTCTAACATTGTCTCCTACATTTTTTTTACAAAAATGGGGAAAGATAATATTCCACCAAATTATGGGATAAAGAGATCTTGTCAACTATTGGATATTTGCTTTTATGATGGTGGAGTAGCTTTAAACAAGAAGCTCATGGGTTTCTAGGTTAGTTTTTTTATGTTGTCGATGTTATGCATGCCTGGACTAGTTGCTCCCTCTTTAGTTCTTCTCTTAATGTTATTAATTTTGGTTAAAAATTTATCTACTATTTTTGCCTTTGTGTTGACAATGGATTTAATTATGTTCACTTGAGAAAGTCGCAGTTCCAACTCTTGCTTTTCTGCTTTGAACTCTTTTCTAAAACTCTCCTTCTATAACATTCTTCTATGATTCCCTTTTACAAACCTTCAACTTTTCTCACACCTTCCTCATGCAAGACATCATATTTTCAACCCCCAAACCTTAATTATTCTAAAGGAGAAGAAAGTCATGCAACATGGTGAAAAATTTAGGCATCATAAAAAAAAGTAGCCAAATTCCCAAAATTTCAGCTCAAGGATAGTAATTTCCTTAAATTTAGGCATATCAAATTGATGATTTCTAAAAAGTTAGACATTTTAAAAAATAATTTAATTACCACTAAACTTGAAAAGGTACTACAATATAGATTTACCTTTGTTATTATCCATCGATAATGAATCCATAAATCTTGTTGAAGATGATGAATCCACTTCCAAGATGTAACTAAAGGATTTTTAACAAAATAACTTGAAATAAGTCCCTCATCACCTTCACATCAAAGATTTCATTTTTCATTAAAAAATCTGTATTTTTGTGTATAATTTTTTTAAAAATTAAAAACTGATTTGTGATGCTACAAATCACATATTTATCTATTTTTTGGTTTTTTAATTCTCTTCAAGACCAAGAGTTGGACTCAAATGTTAAGTACATTCAAGACAATTCAAGGCTCCACATTCTAACAATCTCATTAGCAACATAAGTTTTTAATTTCACACTCATGAACAAAGCATATTCCATAGACCCTATATGTTTGTGTATGTTTTCTACATTGACTACAACAATTGTCTATATACAGATTTATACATATGATTTTAAAATGGGGGCTGAAATATTTCTTGCATAGAGGTAGGTACCTACTAGGCCCTAAACCTACCAATTGTAGCTTCCATTTGATGTTGGAAATTGGCAACATCCAAGGACCCAATCTCCCAAATGGCATGCAATAAAGTTTTCAGTAAAACAACTCAAACATAGGGGTAGAAACTCGTGTTTGTCCCATATGCAAGGTGAGATTGGAAACACAATGGTATATATAAAAAAATGTCACAACAAGGGACAAAACTCATTTTCCCACCCAAACTCAGTATGAAATGAGTTCCATGCCAAGTTTTTGTACTCATCTCAAGGCGCATGCTCCTTTGTGTCATTGTCATTATCAATTAGCATGAGTGCCATTGTGTGGTCACATTGCTACTCTAGTGAGCAAGTGAGCAAGACTGTTCTTCACACTCTTGTTTGTTTTTTTTCGTAATGCTTAGTTGAAGTGGGCAACAACAAAAGGAGGTTGCAGTGCACACATAGCTCACACCCACTCATCATCTTAGCAAAGGAGACAAACGTGGGCCAAACACCTCTTAGTTTTCCTATTGTGTTCATAGGAAACTAAAGAGGTTTTTCTTGCTTTGTAATTGGTTGGCAAGAGCTCTGATCATCCAATATGTGAGAAACCTATAGGTTGGGGTCTTTAATGGTGTATCTCAGAGCCAATTGCAGAACTGAAAGTGGTGCAAGGTTGGTCCACCAGTTGTGTAGTTAGTGCGCATAGGAATCGCATTGTGCCGCATTGAGTAGGAACAACTCTTTAAAGTAATGTTTGACCAGTGTGTAGTGCTCCAGGACTTTTTCCCTTTGGTTAAGCTGAGAATGGGTGTTCTCAATTACATAACTAAGCATAGGAAAAATGGATTGAGCCCAAGTGATCAATTATACCATGTTAGTGAAGAGACCAGATCTTATGTCACTCAAGCCTTTTCCACATCTAACCGATGAAAATCCTTGATACTTTCAACCTAAAATGACGAGGTCCATGGGGCCAAGTAATTCCATATGTTTGTTTTAAATCAATTGTATGTTAGAGGGCAAAAAAGTGAAATCAGCCTTCCATGCGGTGGTTACAAACTATTGTGGAAATTTGGCTGTGAGCTCCATCATTTTCGATGTCACCACTTGCCTTGCAATAGGATCAGTGTCTACGTAGAAATACCTCCGAACCACCATCCTTAACTATAGTAAGGCTTCGAAACCTGTACCAATATCACCAAAGAGTTTTAGTAATGTAATCCCTTCCTTAAGCGGTGTCTAGGTGATTAGCTAACGAAGTATTAGCTTAATCAATTCGCCATGGCTTTGCATATTTTCAAAACTAAATAGAGTTTTGACCAAGGGCTCGTGGGCTGCTTTGAACCTTTGTAAAACCTCTGGTCCATGTTGAATATCAATAGGAACCACCCTCAAACTTTCAATAGCTTGGGTGTAAATTATCTCCTCTTCATCTCTCTCTATCCACTCATGGCTAGCTTGTTCAATGTAAGAAATAGTGTGTGTTTCCTTGAACATATAATGGTGAGCCATAGGACTATGGTTCCCATGTAAATCAAGGGGTATGTATCCCAAGTGGTGGCCATTAATTTCCCAATCCACTCAATAGTACGCATGTTCAAACCAGTTGTCAATTATGAAACCTGATGGAAACATGGCCTCTTGCCCAATGAGCACATCATAATTAATGGCATTGGTGGCTAAACATCTAACCTATAAGCAAAGCTCTTGATCTATGCTTTCATTGAAGTTAAGTGCAATCAAATTCGAGCTCTCCCCAAGTACCTCCTCCACACTCCCACTAACAGTGCGAATTTGCCACATAAATTTTTGTGGTTTGGAGTCGAACATGCCCATCTTCTTGGCGAATTGAAGTCCAAGAATCACTGGTTGGGCACCTGTATCAAAAAGTACCATTCTGGGTGCATGTCCTCCCACCTGGATTGTTGATTCAGTATTATCAACAATGACAACTCCGGTGGCGATGGAAGTTCTCTCATTAGGCACCACCTTTGGAAATGAGTGAAAGACTTTGTGGAGAGAATGGTTATCCACAACGCCTTTGTTGAGTAACAAATCCACAAGTGAGGTGTTCTTAGTTTCCTTCTGATATGTGAATGTTGAATCAAAGGTAGGAGAACCCACTAGTTTAGCCATGTTAAAACGAGTGACCAAATCATGAACGCCATCTGCAACACATGAGCCAATTGAATGTCTCTCCAAGGTGTTGGATGGGACCCCTATAACATGTGGATCAAGGATTGGTAAAGGACATGATGTAATGTTCATGGTATCCTTTACTACTGCAATTATGTCCCTGGTGTTTAGCTTCAAATCTTGAAAACTAAACAATGATGTATTCACAAGCTTTTGCGCCACTTCACACATTTGAAGTTGGCATTCCATAAGCTGAACAATGGAAAATTGTGTGTTTTCCTAATGTACATGTATTCCTGGGACACGAGAATTTGATGCCCTAGCAACTTGTGGTATAGTAGTCTCCTCCCCCCTCGCCAACAAGGTGCATTCTTATTCCGTGTTGAGAGGACAAAAAGATTGTGGCATGATTGCTCAAGCTCTTCTAGCCCTAGTAATAGGACTTGAACCAGATGAGAGTCCATCAATCTGAATTACCTGCCTAGTGGCAAAAACTCTAAATGCCACACTAGCTTTTTATGCTACAAAGTAGGAAGGGCAAAAAAATGTGGCAAATTCTAGTGTGAGACTAGAATTGTGTGCACTAGAAAGAACATATTCCCTCACCATGGCATCATGTGAAAGGCCATAAAATGACCTAGGAGGTCCCACCTGTGATCCTAAACCCTATACAGGTTGGACATGACTAGCTGGTTGGGAAAACTTGCCTTTTAGATTAGCAAGTTGGGCCCTTAATGATTCAAGTTCATTTTGTAAAGTTTGAACTTAAGCAGCATGGGCTTGAAGCATCTCCCTCTTATCAACATTGTGCTTCTTCTTCTTAGCATTCTTACTTGGAATTACCCTTGGTGGGGAAAGCCTGAGTGGAAGCTGAGGTGCTTTAGCTTTTGGTTGAAGGGTAGTGGTAGATGTTGTCAAATTTTGCCATGGTAATCAAAATTATTTTTATCCTAGGAACTTGGCAAAACAAACAACTTCTTGATGTGTCACAACCCCACTTTGAGGGAAGTGTGAGGTAGCCATTCACACTCCCGAAAATGGGACTTGGGAGTCCTCAGAGACTCCCAAAAACTTAGAGTGCGATTGCAGGGGTCAAAACATCTCGCATTGAGACGTTTTTTATACCATTGAAAAGGTCTTGAAGTTTAGATGTCCAAAATGGCCTTGCATGAGCCATTTGGACATCTTAGCACAAGTTATGGTCGAAAGGAGGGCCGGGAATCAAACTGCCAATTTGACTCCCGACCATTAAAAGTCAGGAATTGACCCGATCCCGGTGAGTACAGGGGGAGTATGACACACCATTGGAAAGCTCTCGAGGAGAGCTACAACTTTGGTTAAGACCTCGTCCCGATCCAAGTTTGGGGCGAGAAGTTATGAACGCCCAAAGTCCTGGGAGTCCAAACCGGGACAATTTCGGGACTCCACTTTGGGAGTCCCGGGAAAAAAAGCCATTTGGATGCAAGTGCGGTGGAAAGCTATAGAGAATACTATATGAGGGAAGGTGGTGTCTTCCCCCGAATCCGGACCGTGGTGAGTCAAGTGAGTCCAAGGTTGCCCGTGGCTTGTCCCAACACTAAAAATGTGCAAAATGAGTTCTAACCAACTTGTTGGTTGGATTTGGATGCAAGACCGAATGTAGCTTGTCCCTCTTCCTAATCTAGTCTCGAAGCTTTTAGCACGCCCCTCTTACCCCTTTTAGTGCTGGAAACTAGGAGCGTGCCTCGAATCCCCCATATTTCTGCAACTTGAGTGATGTAGCCCCAACTTGGGGCTAACTAAGGACTTGGGAGCACATCATGATGTCCCTCTTTCCCATAATAATCACAAAAAAAATCCTTGGAAAGAATGTTGCATTCATTAACTTTCTGGGTAAGATTGCCACAATAGTTGTAAGAAGCAAGGATGGGTGTAGCCGAGTGCACTACTTTAGTTATTGAAGAAGAATGTGATGATCTGGTCGATGCAATTAGTGGAGGCGAAGGCCTTAAATGTGATGGAGGCTACATTGTATTGGCCTCATAGTGTGCATGAGCCAGTTCTAGCTTTTCAAAAATGTTGTACACATCCAGCAAAGTGTATGAGTTTCCAAATTCTATAAAAACTCGTTGCAAAATCTCCGCATGGAGTGCCGGAGTACCTTCCAATGAATGGAGATACCAATGGGTAGCTTCCAGGTCTGTGATGTTATGAATATCGTCTTTAAGCTTGAGAAGCCTCTTGTAGAGCATTTTGAGGGTTTCATCCTTCTACTAAGAGAAAGAGGCGAACTACAGAAATTTTTTCAGAACTCTTCACTGGAAATTCCAACTCAAGAACTCGAAAGAATTCCCCCATTAGATCAGCAAAAGTTAGTGCATCAATGGTTGAAGGAATGTTTATGGTAGCAATAATGAGTTGTTGAGGAGAAAGGTTTATTGAAGTAGGTACCAGATTTGGATTATTGGGCACAGTCCCATGATGTGCAATGGCAGCTTGAAGTGCAGCTTGAGAGGCGATGGTGATGGCTGTAGCATAAGCTAAATTCAGGATTTAGGTGACGCCCAACATCCTCAAAGAATGTTGCTCGTAGACATCTAGTGCCTTGTAGTGTACATAATGGGCCAATTGTTTGAATACGAACGTTTCGATGTAATTAGCACCATACTTGAGCTCCAATTCACAAATTACAGTTAAGAAAGTTACTTTGAATTCCTTCAAAAAAATGGTACTTGGCCTTCCATTGAACTTCTCAATTATCTCAAAAGAACTGTTAACCTTCATGGTGTATATGGGTGAAAATGACGCGCTCCCGAATCACGGGGTGAAACCCACTTGAGGGTTTCACAAAGTCAAGTTACGGAAAGTTGAGACTTGGTAGCACGCTCCCGGCTTCCAACTCTAGAAAGGGGTATAGGGTTGAGTTGGGAGCCCAGGGATTAGACTAGGATGAAGGACTAACTTAGCTCGTGTGAATCTGCATCCAAAAACCAACCACAAGAGGTTAGTTTAGCATTTGGGACACCCTTTGGTGTTGGGACTTGCCACGGGCACTTGGACACACAAGACTCACCACGGCCCGGACTCGGGGGAAGCCACCACCTTCCCCCACATAGTATTCTCTACGGCTGGTCGCGGAGGCTACATCCGAATGGCACATTTTGTTGGGACTCCCGAAATGGAGTCCCGAAAGTGTCCCGGCTGGACTCCCAAAACTTTGAACAGCCATAGCTCCTCGCCCTAAACTCGAATCGAGACGAGTCCTAAATCAATGTTGTAGCTCTCGTCGAGAGCTTTCCAACGCCGTGTCGCACTCTGCAAGGCGACGTCAAGAAGAGGTCGATTCCCGACTTTTAGTGGTCGGGAGTCAAACTGCCAGTTTGACTCCCGGTAGTTTGACTCCCGGCCCTTCTTTTGCCCATAACTTGGGCTGTAGATGTCCGAATTGCCAATGCGAGGCCATTTTCGATATCTACTTTTCAAGACCTTTCCAATGACACCAAGAACACCCCAATTCGAGGTGTTTTGAGCCTTGCTGTTGAGCTCTAAACATTCGAGAGTCCTGGAGGACTCCAAACCTCCAACTTTTCCAAGTGTTGGGCTTCACCCCCACACTTGGCCAAAGTGGGGTTGTGACAGTAAAGGTCATGGCTTGTAGTGGAATATATGGTGATGGCGTGAAAGTAAGTGCAGCAGGTGTACCCCACTAATTAACCCCTTTAAAGGACTCTGATGTACCGTTGATGTAACTTGAACCTAAATTCCTAGTAGGAGTTGTACTGGATGACAATGGCACTATAGACGTTTTGTTGCAACCCCACTTTGCGGGAAGTGTGAGCTCGCCACTCACACTCCCGAAAATGGGACTTGGGAGTCCTCCGGAACTCCCAAAAACTCAGGAGCGCAATTACAGGGGTCAAAACGCCTTGCATTGAGACGTTCTATATACCATTGGAAAGGTCTTGAAGTGTAGATGTCCAAAATGGCGTCGCATGAGCCATTTGGATATTTGTAACACAAGTTATGGTCAAAAGAAAGACTGGGAGTCAAATTGGCAATTTGACTCCCGACCACTAAAAGTTGAGAATCGACCCGATTCCTATGTGTGCAGGTGAAATGCAACACACCATTGGAAAGATCTCGAGGAGAGCTACAACTTTGGTTCAGACCTTGTCCTGATCCAAGTTTGAGGCGAGGAGTTATGAGCGTCCAAAGTCCCGGGAATCCAAATCGGGACAGTTTTGGGACTCCACTTTGGGAGTCCCGAGAAAAAAAGCCATTTGGATGCAAGTGCAGTGGAGAGCTGCAGAGAATACTATATGGGGGAAGGTGGTGGCTTCCCCTGAGTCTGGGCTGTGATGAATCAAATGAGTCCAAGGTAGCCCGTGGCTTGTCCCAACACCAAAAGGGTGTAGAATGAGTTTTAACCAACTTGTTGGTTGGATTTGGATGCAGGACCGTGTAATTGAGTAAGCTTGTCCCTCTTCCTAGTCTATCCTAGAGCTTTCAGCATGCCCCTCTCACCCCCCTTCAATGCTGGAAGCTGGGAGCGTGCCCCAAGTCCAAAAATTCCACAATTTGAGTGACTTAATCCCAACTTGGGGCTAACTTGGAACTTGGGAGCACGTCACGCTTGATGGTACTGTCGTGAAGATCATGAACTCAAAGAAATTGGCTCAAAGGATTGTGTGTTACTTCGTAGCTGATACCTAGGCTCTAGCTAAGTGGTAGTGCTCTCATCATCCGAAAACATGGTGTTGTCCCATGCCAAAAAAAATTGTAACAATATAGAACACTAATTACAAAGTTCTAACACAACTATGTAATTAAATGCAACCGTAATGGAAATTGAAATGTGAAATGTTTAAGAAAACATACCTTAAGCAGCTTTTAGTTTCTGTTATCACCAATGCTAAATGATGAAGTAAAGGAAGAAAAAATTATATATTTATGTATTAATAAGACTACATAAATGTATGTATTAATATTAAAATTATATATTTATGTATTAATATTAATACATAGATGTATGTACATGTATTTATTTTTATTTTATTTTTAATTTGTTTAAATAATAAAAATAAAAATAAAAATAAAATGTTGGTGGATGGACAGACGTCGAACAAAAGTTTGTCGAACATTGGGTGAAAGTTAATGGACTTTGACTATGACATTAAATGGATGTTGACTACGATTCAATTGTGACATCCAACAACACGGTGGCTAGTGACACAACGGCCAATGACGCGACAAACATGTCATTGTGGCAACAGGTGATGCGGTGGTTGACGACGCAACAAACACGTCATTGCGGCAATGGGTGATGCAATGGTTAATGACGCAATAGACGCATCGTTACAACGGCCAATGACATGGCGTTGCAATGATGGCGAATGCAACGTTGCAGCAATGGCAGACGTAACGTTGCAATTCGCCTAGGAGACCAAAGCAATTTTTTTTTTTTCTTATTTGACTCCAGCAACTTCAAGAGTCTTCAAGGCTCTTCAAGAGAAAGAGAGAGAGAGAGAGAGAGAGAGAGAGAGAGAGAGCACTTTGAAACTCATATGTTCCAAAATATGTCACTCCCCCATTTGGTTTCACTTTTCCTAACTCCTCCCATCCCAGCTCTGTTAGTTGGTAGAAATGTAACAAGTTCCTTCTAGCAATAGCAAAAACAACACCAGCAGCTACACCAACAGCAACAACACTAACACAAGAAATTCAAAAACTCAAAGCTAAAAGAAATTTGTCGCTTTCAACATTAAACAACAGAAAATAGTTTTTCTAGAATTAAATTGCAAAGAAAGAAAGAAAAGAAGTGTATGTAATGTAATAACCATTGTGAACATCTAGAAATCCAATTTAACTATGGAGGAAACTCTCACTGACAAAGGAATTTTAGAAAAATTAGTAAGAGAAGGGAAAAGCTTGGCCTTTTATATAGCTGCCAACAAGCTGAAACCCTAAACAAACCGTAGCCCTAAAACACCTAATAACATACAGTAATTTAAGAACGTACATTGACCTTAAGAGTGTACATTAACCCTAAAAGGCATGAGTGGCATGCCCGTAATCGGCCGTCATGTATGAGGCCATGCATATGGGCATGACACATCATTGTTAAGATTTGCACGTATAGAGGGCTTCATGAAGGGCACCACTTTATTTCAATGGTCATGGAGGTGCATGACATATTTGGGCGTGATCTAAATCGTTTCATCGAGGAGTGTTCGATTTTTTCACAATAGACAATTATCCTTGTCTTTTTGCATTCAATTTTTCAAGCAACATGTTAATATTGTTTTTCGACGTGCTTTAGCCTTTGTTATAAAAAGGAAGATTGTGTTAGCAGGAGATGTTTGTTCTAGACCTCCTATTATTATTAGATTTCATGATTTGCATGTAAACAACGTTAAAGAGGTTGTGCGTGAAATAACTTCCTACCACAAAAGGGACTAGCTCTCTCCCTTCTTTGGTTCTTGCAGGTTGCGTACTATTTATTTGTGAAAAAGCGCTCTCTTTTGGTTTTTCTTTGGCCTTCCCTTTTGTTTTCCGTGTGATGGTTTCAGCCATCAATTTTTATTAGATTTTGAGGGATCGCCCCCCCAAAAAAAGAACCCTAGGGTGTTATGCCAAAGGAGCTCCCCCAATTTAATATGTTCCCATGTTCCTGTGGAAATATTTATTTTTTATGAAATAGGAGAGAAGCAAAGAAATCAAAAGTGAGTTGTTTACATAAGGGGAGGTTACAGTACTCATGCATTCTCCTAAGGTTTGGGAACACCCTTGGGTGCCCCTCCCTCAGGAGAATGCAATTGTACTGGAACCTCCCCTACAACGAAATGAGTCAAGTTTTGTGGGACCAGGTTAGGACTTTAGGGCCACCCAACTTCTGTCTCACCACTGGAGCTCAGAATTTTCTAAAAATGGAGGGTAGCAAGTAGCTAACTGGCAGGTCACATTCCATTATGTAAAATTTCTCAAAAAGTTATAAATTACATATTTTGTTGCTGAATGCATTTTGAAGAGTGCTTCTTTTTTCCGTTTCTGATGTAGTATCATTAGCATCTCTTTTGAGTATGGGAGTGTATTTTATGCTTCTATTAGTTTGTTGGGGACAGCAACCCAATTTTATTTTAGTTTTGTAAATCTCCCTGATGGAGCCACTTTGATTGGCCCTTCACCAAACTTTTTGAAACATTGGGCACTCCCATAACTAGAAGCTCATAGCTGCTTACCTATGACTAGTCTTCATATTATTTGTATATATATATATATATGAAAGTTCAACTTTGGTGAAAGCATATGGGATAAAAGTGTGGTGCTACTGGGACCATCTTGGGGAACTTGATGGGAACACATTCCTGCACTTCCCCAAACCCAAAAGAAAAAAAGACATGGGCCTTGAGTGCATGTTGAGCCTTCTCATTGGCTGCATGCAAATTTTATTTCTTAAAATTTCTTTTTACCATTTTCATCCTAGGGTTTAGGGAATAAGTGTAGAAAACTGGTGAAAAACTATCCCAAAACTAAAAACTGTGTTGAAATGTGACCAATTTTTTTCAAAAACTCAACAAACTTCTTGCCAAAAAAAAGAGGAGTTTTTTACTTTGCAAGGTTGATGTTTTAGCAAACATTGCCAGCAGAAATTGAATAAAGAAAATAATTAAACCCCAAAAATCAGACTGTGTGATCAAGTGTTTGCAACTAGCTAGCTTCACCTGAGAAATGGCGTTCATCAAGATTATGGTGGTGAGTAGCAAAGACAATAGATCCCACCCACCGATCCCATATTATTGCTGGAAAGTTCATGAAACAAGTTTCCCTTGGCAACTTATGGGTCTATCTCTCAGAACAATAATGTCGGCTCTCATCAGACATTCCCTAGGTTTCAGATCCCCACCAGATGTTGCAATGACAAGCAATATCGTGTATGTGGGAGAAACTCAAGTGTGATCTTGCAATGAGAAGCAATCTCGAGTATGTGGGGGGGGAGAAACTTGAGTATGCGACCCAGGGGGAAATTATGATAAACCCCAACAGCACCACAATCCTGGCTATCTCCCCCACCAAAATTAAGTCAGTTGTGATTGCTACAAACTGCAATTCATGGAACAAAATTTTGTTTACTAATTAATGCATGGAGGCCAAAGAAAGAAAGTACATTGCATTGTTGCAAAGGATGTAACATTTTCACCAGTGTTATGTAGTTATTTGATAGATATTTCTTATTGGCCTTGCCTACCAAGGCAAGGATACTGTGTTTAGATTCATTATAGAGTATAGTAGCTTAAGAGATTTTTGCCCCTAGGTAATAATAGGTCTATTTGTATATGAGGATTTTTGAAAGATCTGATATTTTGGCTTGTGTTGAAACTTGAGATAAGTTATAGAGTTATAATATCTTGAAGGATTTTGGTTTCTTTTTTAAGAGGATTTTTGAAGATTAGGTATATTTTTGGATGGTGAAATATTTGAGTTTCAATAATTTTTCTTTTGCCTTAAGACACTTTTTAATGTAAATGGCAAGGCCGCAGTGTGACACACCCCTTGTTATTTATCTTGAGTCCAGGTCAAAAGCAGTGTTGGCTAGTTATTTAGAAAACACCTCATTATTGAGTTTTTTGAAAGTCAAAAGACAACCTACCCACCTGATACATATCATTTCTGTGAACCAACAAAACCCTTGTGGGCAGCTTGGTATTGAATTTTCAAACCTTAATAACCTGCCCAGATGGTTGGAATTTCATCCAGGTAAGTTCTCAATCCTAAAACCCTATATATTCACAAGGCATACATTTGCATAACCATCAATTATTACCAAATATAATTGAGTAAATTGACAACCATGTGTATTACTTTGACACTGAAAATTGATAACCAATGTTGACTACATAGGGTATCAATACCACATAGTCCCTGCTAGGCTATTATTGGTATGAGGTTGGTATTCCCTCAGGTCATACCAGTCTGGTCGGTTCTTTGATACCAGGTCTAGTACCAATCCATATACCAGGGTTCCAGCGTGGTATCCGCCCAACACTGGTCAAAACCTTATATTGATTTTTCAGTCTGGGTCCAGGTAAGGATAAATGAGTTCAAATGATTGTGAATTGGGGGCAGGGTAAATAGTAAAATAGTGAATACCAGGCAATGACTAAAAATTGCAACACATAACCGATGGTTCTCAGGGAGATTGTATCATTCTGAAATTTTTATTTAAAAATTGCATATATATATATATATATATATATATATGAATGACACCTATGTATTGTTGCAAATTTTAGATGTCAAAAACCCTAAACAAATCTAAAACATCTAAAATTTAGAAAATTGAAGCTAGATCCTATAACTACACACATGTTCAAAATCCAAGTATTATTCAAGTAGTGCGAAGCAATGCTTTCAATCAAATTCATGCATATTTTATATCTTCAACATGACTTTTATTTTTGCTACAAGTGCCTATAATTGACTTGTAAGCTTGAGTTCACTTGCAATCTCATTTCCATGGTGCATAACATGACCTTTACTTAAACCTTTGTTTTGTAATACCTACCCAACTCATACTTTATGCCTATGACATACCATGTTGTCACCACTTTTAAAATGGAAGTCATAACGTCACACATTAATTAACTGCCCCACTCTGTTCATTTGGAAAACCAATGTCTCCCCTTTCTTTGTGTCAAGGTTAGAGGTTGAAGCTTTTCTAACAAGGTCCTTGGGAGGTTTTAAGGTTTTTGGATACTAATTTTTCTGTCATTGATTTAGGAACCAAAATTTTCAAATGTTTAAGACAATTATTTTTTATATACTTGAGCCATTCTAAAACCATTTGACAAGTTTTTCTTTCATATGATTAAAATTTTAACTCTCAAAATCTTATGGTAGAATTTGGCATGAAAATTAGAACAATAAGAATGACATGGCTCCTATTTAAGTGTCTACAAAAGATGCCCAATATAATTTCAAATTCTAAATACCTACTTAACTAGTTTAGACCAAATGTGTGGCAGGCAGATTCATTTATGGGCTTCATTTTTATTTTTTTGACTTGGGTGAACTTGCACCTACATTGGTACCATGATAAAGAAAAACCTCAAAATTAAAATTTGGGTTGCATTTTAATATTAGAGTGCAAATATAATAAAAGGCACCACAAGGGGTGTGGATAATTTTTTAAATTTTTTCTTTGAATTTTTGAAAAATCACAAGAGAAGCATAATAATTTGGATTTGTTAATTGATTTTTGGGAATACTTTTCATTATTTTAAAAATTTTAATAATAAAATTTTAATACAAATTGATGATGTTTCAAGTGTCTTTTTGCATGTTTAAACACTCAAAACCTATTTGTGAACAATTTTTATTTTTTTCAAACATCTATTTTTCCATATCAATTGTGCATCATTCTTTTTCAAATTTAAAAAGGATCTCAATATTGATGATTAAATTAATTGCATTAATTGAAAAATTTTAATTCATGTTCTTAACGCATTTTGACACTTTTGGTTCAATCATGTTTTTTACCTTGAAATTTTTGAATTTTGAATATGTGTCATTAACAACAAAAAAATTATTCATTTTTATGTGACAAAGAGCATGAATAATATACATTATATAAAATCAAGGTGTAATAAAAAGAATATTTATATTTAGCACACAATTATAAAAAGAATATAAAAAAATGCAAATTTTAGGATAATAGACCAACACATGAATGCCAATGTATGTCATCCTTGGCTCCTTTTATTTTGCTTGGACCCATTACGAATATCTTGTCATGTTGATTTTCATAGTGCTTACATAATAATTGCAACGTTTTTGGCCCTTGATTTTTGACATTGTTTAGCATTTCCAAAATGTTTTTTTTTAAAACATTTGCACTTCTTGCTATGAAATGATTTTGGGTATTGGAGTGCAGAAAAAATATCAGCATTTTGCACTTCCATTGTTAAAGGGTGACAACTTGTATGACCTTATGACACTCACCAAAAGTTCTAAGGGGGTGTTTAATGTTATTCACAACAACTCTTCATTACTACCAAATATCAAAGTTGAGTGACCCAACATCCAGGAATGCACCAACCTTGTTTCCTTTTTTTGAAGGCCATCTAGTGGATGAACCCCAACTCTAGGCCCCCATTCCACCTAGGTTACCATTTTTTTTCTTACCTCCCTTTTGGTACCCCCTACCCACCCAAACATGGAGTTTTCTTATTTAAAAACTATCATTTTGATACCCACCGTACACCCCCTCTTACCTACACCTTTAACCTAAACCCATGATGAGCACTATTGTTTCCATATTTATCAATGACGTGGAGATGTTTTCCTCTTGAAATTTGATATGAAGTTTCTTACTTCTTTTGGGGGCAAATGATGACAATGATGAACATTGGTTGATCATCATTGTCTCATTTCTTTTTTTTTTGGTTTGTCATAACAAGAGGAGGCAAAACACATTTTTGTAGAAACTCAGAATTTTAATAAGAATGGACCACACAGGTGGATCCAAATCATTACATAGGTAAAATAGAGAAGAACAAACTCACTAATTTAGTAATCAACTACTTATCAACTTACTAATCTAACAACCTGATCAATCTTGATCAGTCCTTAATCATCACTGTTGATCTCATACACAGTGAACATCTATGTAGTTAGGTGTGAATCATATGGAACTTCCAACACTCCCTTGCACACCTGACTTCAATAACTTGCTAACTTATAAGATTGCTCATGGTAATGTGATGAACTTGAACATGCTCCCCCGGTCGCTGATGCCTCTTTTGATGATAGCATGTCGCATACGTTGTTCAAATAATGAAGTTATCCTTCAAAGTCAGCCCTTTTGTGGAGGCCAAGTCATGTTCTGCTTTCTTCAAAAATTACTCTACTTAGAGGCTTTGTCAGCATGTCATCATTATGCTCTTTCAACCTCACAAATGTCAAGTCCAATTTATTTTTCTTGACCTGGTCCCTAATGTAATGACAATTGCCTTCCAAATGTTTTATTATTACATGAAAAACATGATTATTTGTGATTTTAATTCTATTTTAATTATCACAAAAGATTGTTAGAGTTTTCTCACATGGAAAACCTATCTCCCTTATAATGTTTTTGTACTAGTTACCTTTTCTTGATGCTTCATTCATGGCACAATATTCTACTTCAACACTTGATTGAACAACTTCAGGTTGAAGTTTACTTTTCCAAGAAGTAGGTGCAGTTCCAAGGGAGAAGACATAACCAAAGGTGGATTTTCTTTCATCCAAATCTCCCTAATAATCACTATTGGAATAATTGTGTGGCACAACATTCTCCCCCCAATGATAGAGCAAACAAATATTTATAGTATGCTTGAGATACTGAAAAACTATGAATGCAGCTTTAAGGTGAAGAACTTGGGGTTTGGCCATAAAATGAATGCACATGCCAATTGCAAATGCAATGTCATGTGGGGTATGGGTTACATGAAATAATTTCCTAACAACACAACAATAATATATTCAAACAACAAAAGGAAACCAACATGTCAATTTTGAGCAACAAGCCCAATTATATTGGAATTGGATTGGGGATGCAATGGTCAAGATCGAAATTGAACAAACATTTTAGAATGTACCAATGATGGTAGAAAAACACACCAAGGGTGGTGTAGAAAAATTTTGCACCCAAATATAATGCAAATGATCCTTGACACGCTCCCAAGCTCCATGATAGACTCAAATGTGAGTTTAAGGTGAAAACAACAAAAGAGTAAAGAGTCGGGGCACGTTCCCTGGTTCACAACACTTTGGGGGTAGAGGGCATGTTGAAGCTCTGGGATGGGGACTAGGCAGAATGACAAGCATCAACTATTCACACGAACCTGCACAAACTAAATAACACGTTAGTTAGTTATTAATTTGAGCACTTTTGGTGCACGGACGAACCATGGGCAAACACGGACTCACAAAACTCACCATGGCCCGAACTTGGGGGAAGCCACCACCTTCCCCCTTATAGTATACTATGTGCCTAGCCACGAGGCCAACACCCAAATGGCATTTTGTCCCAAAACTCCCAAGTGGGAGTCCCAAAATTCCCAAAATTGGGACTCCTGTAACTTTGGAGGTGCATAATTCTGTGTGTGGACCTCCGATTGAATTGAGGTTTGAAGAAAAGTTATATTCTTCATTGAGAGCTTTCCAATAGTATGTGGTGCGCCACTTGCACGTGAGGAAATCAAGGCGATTCCTAACTTTTAATGATACAGAGTCAAATTGACAATTTGACTCCCAGCCCTTCTTTTGGCCATAATTTTTCTTTTAATTACTCAAATGGGTTATGCAAGCCCATTTTAGACATTTAAGTTCCAAGATTTTTCCAATGATACAAAGAACGATTCAATCCAATGAGTTTTGACCCCTGTAGTCGCTTTTTGAAAATTCCAAAATCCATCAAAACTCCAACTCCCAATGTGGGAGTTCACTTGGGAGTGCGGTGGTTCATTCCCTCACACTCTCCTACACTCCCGAGAGCATGAAATGAGACTCCTAGGCTCCACTTTTGGCCCACACCCTCGCAAGTCTTTGCTTTGGTCGTAGACCCAAGGTTAGGGCTGTGACAATCCTAGTAAAAACATATCAAATTGAGAACAAAGTTCATCACGAACCCACTTTAACTTAGCATTGTGATTTCCAATGAGCATAAGGTCATCTACATAAATGGCAAATGCAAGTATTAAACCATCTTTTTGAAAAATGTATAGACTAGGGTTAAGTAAATAATTAAGTCGATTTTTTGAAGAAAAACATTTATTTTCTCATGCCAAACCTGAGGGGATTAACACAACCCATATAATGTTCTCTTTAATGTACATACCTTATGTTCAAGACTCGAAACAATAAAACCATGAGGTTGCCTAACATAGACATCTTCTTTAATTTGATTGTTGAGGAAGGCTGATTTTACATCCATATGTAAAATCTCCCAACCATATTGAGTTGCTAGTGAGACGAAAAAACAAATTGTGTTCCATTTCGCAACAAGAGCAAATGTTTCTTGAAAATCCAATCCATGTCATTATTCATTTTCACAAGCAACCAAATGGGTTTTATCCTTCACAAAGGTGTTATCATTACTAATCTTGAAATGATAAACCCACTTGGTTGACAATGGTCGACAACCATGCGATAAATCTCCTAAGATCCATGTCTCATTGTGTGCCAAAGAACAATACTCTTGTTCCATTGCATTAATCCAATGGGGGTTTTTGGCAACCTCTTGAAAACTTTGGGGTTCATCATCAATTTCCATTAGATTTATGAGCTCCTCACTTGTCTCAATAGCATTGATATATCCTTGTAAACGAATAGGAGTGTGAACATGTTCAAATCTACAAATAGAAGGTTCAAGAGTTGGATAATCAATAATAGCAAGCATTGCAAAATTAATAGCAATAAAATTAAGACTTGGTGATGGTGCATCTTCAAGATTAGTAGTAGGAGTTGCAACATTAGTGGCAATAGGCAAACCATTTCCAAATGTTGATGGTTGTTCACCATTTTTAAGTGTTAGTGGTTGCTTCCAATTATTAATTATATTTGGATTACTGCATTTACAACATAAATACACCCACAACAATTGTTGAGCTACATTCACCTCTTGAGATTCAACATGCTCCATGGTTAGATTAGACAAACAACATGACGTAACATTTGTGGGTGGGTCAATGATCTCAATATCCACATAGTGATTTGAAATTTGTTCTAAGGAAACAAAAGGCTTGGAACTTGAATCAATGTGTTAATGCCAAAAAATTTGTTCATCAAACTTGAATCTTGCAGGTAGGTGGATGATAACATCTAATCACTTCAAACTCATTAGAATAGTCGACCATAATGCATCGCTTGTTTTTTTAATCCAATTCGATTTACTACTCATCAAGTTCATGCGCATACACAACATAACCCCAAACCTACAAATGTTCTAACTTGGGCGACACCTTAAACAATTTCTGATACAAGGTCATCCCATTGTTAGTTCTTGTGGGTGATCGATTTGTAATATAATTCGATGTTAACCACATCAGCCTAAAAGAAACCTAAGGGTTTGTGCATCAACCACCATCAAATGAGCCTTCTTAAGAAATGTATGGTTTTTTTGTTCTAAAACTCCATTGTGACGTGGTGTGTAAGTTTGAGTCAGCTCGTGGGTGATGCCTATTTTAATGCAAAAGGTGAAAAAATCTCCTAAGACATATTCTCTCCCGTGACCACTACATAAAGCCAACAATTTAAGGGGAATAAATTGAACCTCCACTTTGGCACACATTTTTTAAAATGTTTGTAATGTTTCAGACTTTTGCTTCAAGAAATGTAGCCATGTGAAATAGCTAAAATCATCTATGAAGGAAATGAAATAGTGAGCACCACCAAGAGAAGCAAAATGAATCATGCCACAAAGATTTGTATGGACAAGTGCAAGCAAGCTTGTTGCATAGTGTTCAACAATCTTAACAATGTGATGACGTGATTGTAATTTCCCCTCCATATAGCTTGGAAAAATTGACTTGCTTTCTAGTAGAAGAGGTACACCATGTCCAAATTGTTGTTTGCCCAAAAATTGAATACTATGGTTATTGAGATGCCCGAGGCGTTTATGCCATAAATCAACAAAAGAAAAAGACTCCACAACACAAATAGGAAACTGTGGGCCATCCATGATGTATTGATACAAACTAGTTTCCGATTCTTGAACTCCATGAGAAACCACTTGATTTGGCCCAAAAAAAATTAAACACTTTTCATTGTCAAAAACAATGACAAAACCTTGATCAGCCAATGATCCAACTAAAAGGAGATTCATTGTAAGCATCGGCACATAATAAAGATCATTAAATTTTATTTCACCAATCTTTGAAAGGGTCATAGTTCCTTTGCCTTCTACTCCAAGTTAGGGGCCCCCAATAGTGGAGACCACACCAGGAATTTACTAGGCTTCTAAATTTGAAAAAACATTCTTGTTTTTTGTAAACATTTTTAGAAACACCAAAATCTATGAGCTAAAAAATTTTTGATTTTCCTAAATCTAGATAGGTAAGAGCAATATCAAACACATTCATAGCATAGATGTCTTCAAAGCTATTAGTGTTTTTGGCAACTTCTTCACTAACTACATGTGAATGAAATGTAGGTTGTGGACCACTGTGTTGGTGATGATAATTGGTGTGCCTCACAAGCTCTTGCGCCAAGTCATGACAATTTCACATGAGAGATGTCCCCAACCACTACACCAATTGCAAGGACCAACATAGTTATGGTTGCCAAGTTGTGGTGCTCTAGATGTTGATGGTCAATAATTATTACTCCCATGACTACTACTTGACCCCCCCCCTTCCATAATTGGATGGAACTTTCTTATATGGAGAAAAAATTCACATTTTCATCTCCAAGGCATCTTCTTTGGCTAAAAAATTAAACCCACGTTGTGTGTTGATCATGTGTGTTTCTTTTTGAATAAAACAAGTCACAATGGTTTTGAAGGTGGGAAGAACATCATAACTTGGAGGTAGAATGTTGAACACCATTCAATTACATCAACCTCTGGGACATGTTGGTTTATGCCTTGGAGCTCAAGTTGAGTTTCTTGGATTTGTCTAAAATATTTAGTAACAAATCTTCCTTCATGTAGACACAAATTGCTTAGTTTATCTTTAAGCATAAGGCAAGCTACATTATTTACAAATTGATATCGTGTTTGAAGCCTCACCCAAGCTACACGAGGATCAGTACAATCTACAATCTAAACATAAATTTAAGGGCGAACATTCAACCCTATGGTTGTTAAACTAGTGATTCATCCTTGAACTATGTCCTTGGCTCTCCAAGGACAAGGGGGTTCTTTATGGTAGGATCAATAATTCACCATGAGTTTTCCTTCCTGAGCATGAGTTTAAGTTGATGTTTCCAAGTTTGATACTCTCCTACCTTGTTGAACTTCAAATGTTTAGGTAATTCAAAAAACTAACGAAATTAAGCCATGAGTACTAACTAAAACATGTAGAAATCAAAGAACAAACCAAAATAAATAACTAAAAAACAAATCTTAAACACCTTTATCACACAAACCACTATTCAAAAATCATGCACCATATCACCAAGAGTAAGGTTCACTAATCAACAAACAACTAATCACACTCAATAAGAGCAAAACTTCATTGCTATTAACATGGATTTTGGATACCATGTAGAAACTCAAAGTTTTAATCAAGAACAGACCACATAAGTGGATCCAAATCATTATAAAGAAGGTAAAAAAAAGAAAAGAAAACTCACTAATTTAGTAACCAACTACTTACCAACTTAATAATCTAACAACATGTTCAAATTTAATCAGTTTGATTAGTCCTTAATCATCACTGTTGATCTCATACATAGTAAATTTAGTCAAGTGTGAATCATATGAAAGTTCTTACAATTTTATATTGTCTTTTTTAAAATGTGTTTTTCAAAACGCAACAATGACCAACTTTTACAAGAAATATCGTGTCATAAAAAATATTTCATTATTCAGATCAATGATGCATAATTTGCATTTGTGAGGAATGGCATAGCAAAAATAATTATAGTGTAGTGAAAATTGTTTCAAATGGATCATCAAAGATTTTTTGCCATGTTAAAATTACTCAAACTTTCTTTAATTTCACCCCAACCTCCCTCTCCATGTGAAAGGGTGGGTGAGGATTGTTTTTAACACAATTATTTGTTTGCAATAACTTTATTTTATGGGATATTTTTGTTGTTTTTATGTTAGCAATACCCACATTTGCATAAGTCTACTTAGTCATGTGTATGTTGCAATGCTTTCATCAAACACAATTTTCATTAAGACTCGATTTGATCTTCACCTCCCCCTCCTATCAATCTAAAAGGAAGGTGGAGTTTTTTATGGCAACTTATTTGGGTAAGCAATACTTGCACTAATAATTAAATAGTTGATTAATTTTTCTTCATGTTTTGGTAAAGCAAGTTGTAGGGAATTCTTTAAAGGGTTATGAAGATGATTTTAATGGCAACACCTTCGATTCTTTAAAGGAAGATGCAAGTGGTCCCATTAGCCCTTGCAACATAGCAAAGGAAGGCATAGATTGAGAGGTATTGGGGGGTAGTTTTTCTATAGATTTGGGGAGTGCAAAAAATCTTTTGCAACCAAGTGGTTTCTATGCAAGCATGTGGACAAGGACCACTTTCTTATTATACTAGTGGGTAGATCTGGTTCCCCTTCCACTCATGAAGAGGGCATGAAAGATTAGGACTATACTACCATGAATGTTTGCATCTTGGGCAATGCTTACAAATGTTAGAAGCGGAATTAGACCAAGGGTAGGGAGTGTGCTAAGAAAAAGGTTGGAGCAAAGTTTGAAAAGATGTAAATTGAAACATGTCATGTGCTAGAAGTATGCAAACCAATCCTCATGAAGCTTGTTGACTCCATGCTTTATAAGATATTTGGGATTTTAGAATAGGGTGTGGGATTGTTAAGGAGCATAACCTTTTCCATCTTGGAGAAGGATGATGATCTTTATGCATTCATTATAACCAACAAGTTTGTTTATGCCAAGGAGGTGCATGCAACATGGGACCCCAAGCACAAGAAACAAAAACTTTCCAAGATGAAACAATAGAAGTAGATGCAAAAAATTGCATTTTACCATGAAGAAAAAATGATTAATGTGGGTAAATTAATCAATTTCTTTTTTGTTATTAATTTTTGTTCAAGTTTGGGCATTGGTGTTATCTGCAAAAAAAATTAATTTGCATACTGCAAGATTTATGGTATTACCAAGGATGAATCTATAACAAAAGTAGGTCGTCTCACCTTGAATACCCATGCCATGTACATGGTGCAACATGCACATTCGGTAGTTTGAAATATAATACTTTATTGCTGAGCACATTCAATTAATGATGAGGAGGTTAGTAAAGGGTCTCCATTTGAAGCTTAATATCTTATAGTGTATTTCTCAATATATAATATATCATTTTGAAACTTTGTGAACACATGTGCATTTGTAACATTTTTGCCATTTTAGATTAAAGTTTGCATTCAAAAGAGGTTATTACAAACATTTTTAGTATTTTAATAATAATTTCTAGTAAAAATGAGGGTATTGCATTATTCCTTGTGTTTGTTGATAAATTGTTATCATCGTGATGAGTGTAAACGTTAAAATGAAGGATGATAAGGTTTTGGTAATACACACATCAACAAATAAACTTGCATTATGTGCATAATTGAACTTGTAATACCCACATTGAACCAGGATTCCTTCATTGTGTACATAACTAAACATGCAACACCTACATCCACTTAAGTAGGAAACTTTATTTGTTCACATGCCAAATGTGTATTACATGAAAGTATTAAAACCACCATTTGTAAACCTAACACAATACCTACATATGGGTTTCATCTATTATTTTCATTGGAAAGACAATGATAGCTTAAGTGACAGATGATGAAGTTTACAACACTTGCATCAACATATAAACCTTCATTATGTGTATGAATGAACTTACAATATCAACATAAAATTTGCAATCCTTCATTATGTACAGTATTAAATTTACAATACTCACGTATCTTTACTAAACCTTCATTGTGCACATGCAAAATTTGTATTACATGAAGGTATTGTAATTGTTATTTGTGAACATAACACACTACCTACATATGGGTTTGATTTATTATTAGCATTGAAAGGATGATAAAACTTATAAAGTGAAGGATGATGAGGCTTTTGCAATATTTGCATCACTAAATAAACCTTCACTATGTGTATCATTAAACTTTCAATACCTTCATACAATTAAGAAACCTTCATTACATGTACATGGCTAAACTTACAATACTCAGTTATGACTGTGATAACCTTCATTTTATGGGAACCACACATACAATGCTTGTATATAAGGTGGCAAACATTTATTGTGCAATTTTGCTATTCATGCAATACTTGCATGTTTTTACAAATCCTTCACTATATGCATAATTAAACTTGCAATTCTCACATATGACTATGATAACTATTGTTTTATGAGAAATGAATTGTGCAATACTTAAATATAGGGTGCCAAACATTCACTATGTAATTTTCCATTCATGCAATACATGTATGCATTTACAAATTCCTCATTGTTTACCATGTGCTTAAGCTTACAATACCTACATTTAAAAAATGCAAAGTGTGTGAAGACCAATTCCAATATGTGCATGTGGCCATTTTCAATAGAGCTTGTGATCCAATACCTTTGCTTGGTCACATAAAACTTACATGTTCTCCCACATTGACTATGTAATACCCACACATAATTTTTACTATTATCATTTTGACAAATGGTCCAATGACTCTATTGATTAAAACAATCTTATGAGCTAATTATAGAAAAAAAATGAAACCTAATGAAACAATAAACTTTAATGAGACAAAAATATTTAAATCTTACAATTATCTTTTATATGAAAATTGTTTCCACTCTCCTTCTAGAAAGATCCAATCTACAAATTGAAAGTGTAATACCCAACCTTTTCTAACGATGCCAAATCACTATGAACTGATGTAAAAATCTTCACTTTAATCTCAAAGCTCCAACATGGTTAAACATGTGTAACCCTGATTATTTGCGGATTAATAATAAACAAACTTGTATTACCTCACTTGTTTACAAACCTAATCTTCCAAACCATTAAACAATTTAAACTTTACAATTGATATATGCATTGTCACACTTCAATAAATAAACAATTGTATACAAATGCCAAAACAAAACAATTTTATGAAAAGCTAACTAAGGAAAAAATTGAAACCCAATGAAATAAAAAGCCCTAAGTGATGCAAAAAAAAAAAAAAAAAACCTTTTATATTGAGATTTTTTTCCACTTTCCCTCAAAAGAGAAAAAAATGAATTGAGGTTGCTTTATATATGTGTGTGTGTAATTGAAGCAAACTTTTAAATCCTACATAGACATTTCATGCCTTAATTTTATTTAATATCAATAGAGTTATTTTGCAAAAACATTTAATGTCATAGAAGTTTCGTTCAAAATTCCTTTTATTCACTTTAGCCAAGAAAAAGTAAATATCCCTAACTATACATTATGCATTAAAGTGAAAGCAAACTTGCTAAAAATCATATTAATAAAACTAGCTTCACATTCAAGATTTGTTTTATGTTTTCATTTGGACCCTAAATATTGTTCAAGAAGATGACAATATAAGTTCTTTGCAATACTTACATGTGGTTTCATTTTTGCATCATCTTTGATGGTCACCTTAGGTTGGGTTGGAGTAGCAAGTAGTCATCTACGGAGATAGGTAGGTGGGGGAACATATTAGGTCATCATATGTAGGTAGGCAATGAAGGGGAAAGATAGTAGGTCATTTTAAATAAGTAGGTGGGTAAGCAGGTAGGTAGTTTGAGGTGTATACCAAGCAGGTGGGTGGACAAGTCAGCATGTGTGTTATCAAGGTGGTGGGTAGTAGTTTTGACACAGGGCCAGATGGTGGCAATAGGTAGGTGAGGTGAGTTGAAGGGAAAATATCAACCTCAAATGTTTTAAAAAATAAATCTAGGACTGAAAGGGTGAGCACTAAAAAAGATTGTAACAAAAAAGGACATGCAACATCAATCTTCCCTTACACTAGAAGTATATGCAGCCAAGGACAACTCACATAGGCTTTTGCATTATTTCAATTTGAAAACGACAAGGTATACACAACCTTTTTGAAACTATTGTGACTAATCTAGAACTTGTAAATTAAATTTAGGGGGTCAGATTGCTCCAATCTCACTCTCTTGCACATCAACTAATTGACTTAGGCACCTCAACGTTCCATAGAGACACTATTAACCACAATCCCCATCAAGTGATGAAATGCCAAGTCACAGAGACATATAATAGTTGAGGCTCCCAAACAAAGTGATAACCCTAAGAACCCACACCCACAACTTACAATTCTGCAAACTACAAACTTTAGTAAGTTTTACCAAAGTAACACATACCCCCAATTAGAGTCCCAATGAAATGCCCAATCACGGAAATATGGTGTACCTTTGTTAATCCCAAGCTAGTTCGGTACTCTCTTCCTTAACCCCATTTCACATACCACTAACACAAACATAACATTCCACCCCAAACGCATGAGTTGCCAAGTGAATCGCTCTCAAAATCCTTACTGTTTCTCATCATACACTCGATCATAAACTTAATTTTTTGCTGCTCTGCAGTTTCCTAAGAGGCAAAAGGCACAATGAAACTTGCATGACTTCAACAAGAAAATCACAGTGTCCACAATTGGGCATTCATCCCTTCCACATCAAAACAACCTCTACTAACAACACCAACTCCCACAAAAAAACTTAGCTACCAATTGAGCAAAACTCCAATTACTTAAGTTGCCCAACGCCTTGTCCTTGATTGATGTCCCAACAATAACCACAACACCACACAAAACTCACCCAAAGCAGAAGCCATAAAAAAATTACGCACTGATGATCATGAAAACACCCATATGCTCTTCACTTGCAAAAGAACAAACCAACACAAAAACAGAAACCAAACCTTCCACACATACCACTTCCCATCACCATCAACCGCCAAGGTTTTGTTGCATTTTGCTTTCAATGGTTGATGTGACTGTGTCATCCATCTAGGTTTACATCCCTGAATTTTTCATCATAAGATCACAATGTTAATCATGGTGGTTAGCATAGTGACAAGAACCCAATGAATTTTTTTTTCTCAATTCAGTAATTGTCCATCCATCTGGTGCATTGGTGCTTGCTGGTTCATCCTTGGCCAAATAATATATGTATGGGAATTGTTATCATGTGCCAAAAGGGGAGGGTGTGGACTTGGGACCTTGTTCCCCTCAGCATCTGACAATCATGAGACAAATGCGGATAAAATCTGCACACAATTCAAAGGCCCATGATTTAATAATCTCTACACTGACTCTGAGTCATGATATGTTTGCAGCCTGCCTCTTACCTCAAACACTCCAGCAAAGTTCATGCATGCATCTGCCCACACAATAGCCTAGGTGATGCTGACCCTGCAAAAGAACAACTATACTACAATAGAGTTATCCGTAATATCCCATGATTAGGGGGCAAGAACGGCCAGTTTCGGCATATTGAGGGCATAAGCACGTAATAACGAAAATTTTACAAAACGAAATAACTGGGACCCAAACTAGTTTTTCCACCAATTTTGGTGGTAAACTGAGTTTCATCCTGTCTTTCCTTCTTCTTGAACGTCCCCACTGCTGGTACATATATTTTTAGTGCTCCTTCCTGTACAACTACTATAATCAGTTTCGAACCTTGTGCATTAAATGCTGAGTTTCAGCATTTCATACCGAGATGTAATCAAATTTCCTTACTTTGCTGACACCACTGAAAGAGGGGATAGGGGGTGAAAGCAGGCCCAAAGATAGGGTG
>Ga0116227_10001933_pt1 | contig 47179 bp, 40 predicted proteins | sample S1TSphgellanicum_FD_89693 | JGI IMG/M metagenome (GOLD analysis project Ga0116227, IMG submission 89693) | Host-associated microbial communities from peat moss isolated from Minnesota, USA - S1T2_Fb - Sphagnum magellanicum MG | ecosystem: Host-associated > Plants > Peat moss > Unclassified... | reverse complement strand
TCGGATACCGGACGCTCGACGATTGCACGGCGATCCTCGAGTACGTCAAGACGAGCAAGACGGTCGTCACGATCGGCGGCGGCCTCCTCGGGCTCGAAGCGGCGCGCGCCATGATGCTGCTCGGCGCCGAGTCGCACATCGTGCATCTTGCGGGTCACCTGATGGACGTGCAGCTCGACATCACGGGCGGCGGAATTCTCAAGCGGTTGATCGAGGACATGGGCATGCACGTCCACGTCAAGAAATCCACGTCCGAGGTAACGGGTGACGATCGCGTCACGGGCCTCGCCTTCAAAGACGGCGAGCGGCTCGCGTGCGACATGGTGATCGTGGCCGCCGGCATTCGGCCGAACGCGGAGATCGGCGTCCGCGCCGGTCTCACGGTCGAACGCGCGATCGTCGTGGACGATCATATGCGCTCCATCGACGACCCGAACGTCTACGTGGTCGGCGAGTGCGCCCAGCATCGCGGCCGCGTGTACGGGCTCGTCGCGCCGCTGTGGGACCAAGGTAAGGTGTTCGCCGATCACATCACGCGAAGGAACGAAACCGCGGCCTATCATGGTTCGAAACTCGCGACCAAACTCAAAGTGATGGGCGTCGAGGTCGCATCGATGGGCCAGAACGAGCCGAGCGAGGAACGCGACGAAGTCATCCAGTTCACCGAACCGAAAAAAGGTACGTACAAGAAACTGATCGTGCGCGACGGCCGTCTGGTCGGAAGCATCCTAATGGGCGACATCAGCAAGGCCGCGTACCTGATGCAGGCCTTCGATCGTAATTCGCCGCTTCCCGAGGAGCGATTGTCGCTGATGTTCGATCTCGGCACGCCGAGCCAGAAGGTCACGATCGACGAGATGCCGTCGACCGCGCAGGTGTGCAACTGCAACGGCGTTACGAAGGGCGCGATCGGCGGCTGCGTCGCATCCGGCAAGCGCAGTCCGCAGGCCGTGATGGACGCCACGCGCGCCGGAAAAGGCTGCGGCTCGTGCAAGAGCCTCGTCGGCGAGGTCGTCGCGTGGTTTTGCGGCGGCGAAGTCGAAGAGGATCCGTCGGTCCACTACTACGTGCCCTGCATTGCGCTGCGTAAGCCCGAACTGATCGCCGTGATTCGCGAACGCGAACTCAAGTCGGTGTCGGCCGTCTTTGCGGCGCTCGCCGGCGGCGTGGAAGATCCGGCCAGTAAACCGGCCCTCGCATCGCTCCTCGCCACGCTGTGGAATGCGGAGTACGACGACGAACGGGACGCGCGTTTCATCAACGATCGCGTGCACGCGAACATTCAGAAGGACGGCACGTTCTCGGTCGTTCCGGAGATGCCGGGCGGCGTCTGCACGCCGGACGAACTCAAACGAATCGCGGACGTCGCCGTAAAATATAACGTTCCGCTCGTGAAGCTGACCGGCGGACAACGCATCGATCTCGTCGGCATCCGCAAAGATCAACTGCCCAGCGTTTGGAACGAGCTCGGCATGCCGGCGGGTTCGGCCTGGGGCAAGAGTTATCGCACGTGCAAGAGCTGCATCGGAACCGAGTTCTGTCGCTTCGGACTCGGCGACAGTATGGGCTTGGCGCGAACGATCGAGCGGCGCTTCCGCGGCATCGACAGTCCGGGCAAACTCAAGCTCGCGACGGCCGGCTGTCCGCGCAACTGTTCCGAAGCGCTCATCAAGGACGTCGGTGCTGTCGCCATCGGCGAGGGCAAATGGGAGATCTACGTCGGCGGCGCCGGCGGCTCGCACGTCCGCAAGGGCGATCTCCTGTGCGTCGTCGACAATGAAGACGACGTCGTCCTCTTCACCGGCCGCTTCATGCAGTACTACCGGGAGAACGCTAAGTACAAGGAGCGGACCTACACGTTCGTCGAGCGCGTCGGTATCGAGCGCGTGCGTGCGATCGTCGTCGACGACAGCGACGGCACGGCGGCGGCACTCGATGCCGCGATGCAGTCCTCGGTCGACGCGGCGTACGATCCGTGGCGGGAATCGAACGCTCCGAAGACCGCGAATCAATTCGCAGCGTCGATACCCGCATCGGATGGCTAAGGTAATGCGCCAGGTCCTAGTCGGCGACGTGGCGCAGGTGCCGCCAGGCGAAGGCCGCACGTACGACGTGGCGGGAATGCAAATCGCGGTCTTCCGCACGCGAGCCGGTGCGGTGTTCGCGACCCAGGCCGCCTGCCCGCACAAGGGCGGCCCGCTCGCCGACGGCCTCGTCGGCGGCGAGACCGTCGTCTGCCCCTTGCACGACCGCGTCTTCGACTTGCGAACGGGCCAAGGCCCCGAGGCCGGCTGCGCGCTCGCGAGCTATCCGGTGACGCTCGGCGACGACGGAAAAATTTGGTTAGAGGTCCCCGGTTAGCCGGCTCCGGTCGCACAACGGTCAAGCCTCCGTAGAGGACTCTCGCCTCCAAGCCGGCGCCCCACTCAGGGGCACGCGAAGGAATGGATGCGGCGTTGCGACCGGGCGTGGTCGCCGAGAGTACGGTCGCTCGCCAACATGCGCCGGCGAACTACGGGGTGCGCGTTGCCGCCGGCGCCGCGTAGGCCGATTCGATGAGTTCGGAAAACTTCTTTTCGACGACGCGGCGTTTCACTTTTAGCGTCGGTGAGAGTTCGCCGTCTTCGATCGTGAGGTCGCGAGGCAGCAGCACGATCTTGCGAATCGTTTCGAAGCTCGCGAGGTCGGCCGACTTCTCGACGACTTGTTTGGTCATGAAGTTTCGCACGTCGTCGCGACTCGCGATTTCGGCCGTGGTCGTTCCCTCGGAAATGCCGAAATCGCGCCGGACCAAATCCCAATTCGGGCAAACCAGCGCGACCGGATGCGGCCGGCCGTCACCGATGACGAAGCACTGACCGACGTAAATCGAGCGTTTGAGCGCCGATTCGACGCGGCCCGGCGCCACGTATTTCCCGGCCGACGTCTTGATCAATTCCTTCTTACGATCGGTGATGAAGAGATAGCCGTCCGCGTCCACGACGCCGATATCGCCCGTGAGAAACCAGCCGTCGTTCGTGAACGGATGCTCGCCGGGGAGGTGATAGTAGCCGAGCATCACGTTGGGACCCTTGACCTGAATTTCACCGTCGGCGGCGAGGCGGATCGCGACGCCCGGGATCGGCCGCCCGACCGAGCCGTAGCGGATCGCGTCGACCGGGGTACCGGTGACGACGGGCGAGGTCTCGGTCAGCCCGTAGCCCTCGGTGATCGGAATGTCCATCCCCGCGAACGTGAGCATGATATCGCGGTGCAGCGGCGCGCTGCCGCTCGTAAAAAAGGCGAGCCGGTCGAGGCCGATCTGCGGCTTGATTTTCGAGAGCACTAGTTTGCGCGCCACTGCGTACTGCAGGGCGAGCGTCGAGCCCGCTTTCCGCTCGCGCCGTTCGCCGCCGCCCGCGGGGGCGCCCGGCAAGGTTGCCGCGGCATATGCGCGCCCGACCTCGAGGGCCCACGGGACGAGCTTCGCCTTGACCCCGCCCTCGGCACGCGCCCGGCCCACAATGCCGGCCAGGATGCGTTCGAAGATGCGCGGCACGAGGTTCATGACCCGCGGCCGCACCGCGCGCAGGTCTTCGGCCAAATAATCCGGCGTAGTCACGTGGAGCGAGGCGCGATTCATCGTATAGATCAGGATCGCCACATGCTCGTAGATATGCGCGAACGGCAAGACGGAGAGGACCGGTTCGTCACCGCGCGCGAGCGACTCGGGCAGGAGTTGCGCGGCCGCGCGGGCGTTCGAAACGAGATTGCGATGGCTCAGCATCACGCCCTTGGGATTGCCCGTCGTCCCGGAGGTGTAGATGAGGACGGCTAGCTCCCCTGGGTCGACGCTCGCACCGGACTCGGGCGACGCGCCCACCGCCTCGGAAGCGGCGGAACCGGCCTCGACGAACGCGGCGAGGCCGTCCTCGCCCGTGCCGTCGAAGTGCACGAAACGCGGCGCGCTCGGACAACGCGCTCGAATGCGCTCGGCGTCGGCCGCGCTCTCGACGAAGCACACCTTCGGCTCGCAATCCGCGAAAATGTACTCGATTTGATCCAGTGCGAGGGTCGGGAACACCGGGACGACGACGCAGCCGGCGAAAAGGATGCCGAAATCGGCCGCGATCCAATCGAGGCGATTGTTCGCGATCAACGCGACGCGGTCGCCGGCGCTTGCTCCGGCGCAGCGCAACGCGCGGGCAATCGCATTCGCTCGGCCGAGCATTTCGGTCGACGACAGCGTTCGCCAGTCGGGCGCTCCCAGCCGTTCGGCGTAGGCGCATGCGTGCGGTTCGGCGAGCGCCTCGCCGATGAACTGCGGCAGGGTCTGCATCCGAGTCGCGCTGCCGTTCAACAAAGAAACGCTCCTATCGCGGGCCGAAACTAAGGGCGCAAGTGGTCTGCACGAAGGTACGACGTTCGCGCGTCGAAATATCTTTGCTCTTGATAATATCTTTCGGAGAACATGGATGCTAGATACCCAGGCCCGCCCGGGCGCCCTCGTCGGCGCCGACACGCATGACGGCGTGCGCGTTCTGACCCTGACGAACCCGCCGGTCAACGCGCTTTCGTTCAAAACATCGACCGCGCTCCTGCGCGAGATCGAGGCCGCCGAGGCCGACCCCGCGATCGGGGCGGTCGTCATCACCGGCTCGAACGGATTCTTCAGCGGCGGCGCCGACATCAACGATTTCCAGAAAGCGCCCGAGCCGGGGGGCAAGAGCGTGCGCGACGTCGTCGCCGCGATCGAACGCAGCCCCAAGACCTACATCGCGGCGATCGACGGCAGCGCGCTCGGCGGCGGCCTCGAAGTCGCCCTGGCTTGCGATTATCGCCTCGGCACGCCCGCGACAAAAGTCGGCTTACCGGAAATTCTTCTCGGGCTCATTCCGGGCGCCGGCGGTACGCAGCGCTTGCCGCGTCTGCTCGCCACGAAAAATCCGATGAACTTCGGCGGCATCCAGATGGCGTTGCAGATGATGCTCGAGGGCAAGCCGAAAGATGCGAAGCCGGCGAAGGGCATGGGCATCATCGACGAGATCGTCGAGGGCGACGTGGTCGCCCGGGCCGTCGCGCTCGGCAAAGAGAAGGCGGGAACGAAGAACCGCATCAGCGCGCTCAAGATCAAAATCCCGCCGCCGATGGTCGCGCTCGCGCACGGCATGGTTCCCCCCGAAGACCGCGGCGGCTTTGCAGCGCACAAGCTGATCGATGCGATCGAAGCCGCGGCGGATCTGGACTACGCGCACGGCGTCGCGCGCGAGGCGCGCATCTTCCGGGAACTCATCACGAGCCTCCCCTCGCAGTCCGCCGTCCACCTCTTCTTTGCCGAACGCGAACTCGGCAAGATCCCCGGTCTCGCGACCGACCTCAAACCCAAGACGATCGAAAAGGCAGCCGTGATCGGCGCCGGCACGATGGGAACCGGCATCGCCATGGTCTTCGCAAACGCCGGCATTCCCGTTTCGGTGATCGACGTCAATCCCGAACAAGCCGAGCGCGGCCGTAAGAACGTCGCGGACACGTATGCAAGTCAAGTCAAAAAAGGCCGTATGAACGAGGAGAAAGCGAAGGAGCGCGTCGCGGCGGTGCAATTCGCCGACGCGTACGACGCGATCGCCGACGCGGACATCGTCATCGAGGCCGTCTTCGAATCGATGGCGATCAAGAAAGAAGTGTTCGCCGCACTCGATAAGGCCGTCAAGAAAGACGCAATTCTCGCCTCGAACACCTCGACGCTCGACATCGACGAAATCGCAAGCGCGACGTCGCGGCCGGAAAAGGTCGTGGGCCTCCACTTCTTCGCGCCGGCAAATGTGATGCAGCTACTCGAAGTCGTCCGCGGCGCGAAGACCGGCCCGGAGACGATCGTAACGTCGATGGCGCTCGCAAAAAAGCTGAAAAAGAAAGGCGTGCTGTCCGGTAACGCCTTCGGTTTCATCGGCAACCGGATGCTCTTCGACTACGTGCGCGAAGCGCTCTTTCTGCTCGAAGAAGGCGCGACGCCGATGCAGGTCGATAACGCGATCAAAGGTTTCGGCTTCCCGATGGGGCCCTTCGCGATGAGCGACCTTTCGGGCATCGACGTCTTCTACAAGATCGCCCAAGAGGCGCCAAAAGTCGATTACCGGCAATCGGAGATCTCGCACCGTCTCTACGAACTGGGCCGCTACGGTCAGAAGACGGGCTCCGGCTTCTTCACCTATGAGCCCGGCAAGCGCGAGCCGCAGCGCGACGAGGAAGTCGAGCGCATCGTCGCCGCGGAATCGGCGCGCCTCGGCATCACGCGCCGCACCGACATCACGGACGAAGAGATCGTCAACCGCTGCATGTACGCGCTCGTGAACGAAGGCGCCCAACTGCTCGGCGACGGCATCGCGTTACGTCCCGGAGACGAGGACGCCGTGTGGATCTTCGGCTACGGCTTCCCGTGGTACCACGGCGGGCCGATGTGGTGGGCGGACACGGTCGGCGTCAAAAAGATCTACGATCAAATCGTCACCTGGCGCGAGACGCTCGGCAAACATTGGGTGCCCGCGCCGCGTCTCGAAGAAGCGGCGAAAAACGGTTCCTTCTCACCTCGTCCGAACACGGGAGCTTTCAACTAATGGCAAACGAAGCAGTCATCGTCAGCGGCGCGCGGACGCCGATCGGGAAGGCGTTCCGCGGCGCTTTCAACATGACGCACGGCGCGACGCTGGCGGGCCACGTCATCAAGCACGCGGTCGAACGTTCGGGTGTCGACGTGAACGACATCGAGGACACCGTTCTCGGCGTCGGCAATCCCGAAGGCGCGACCGGGCACAACTTGGCGCGCAACGCATCCATTCGAGCGGGGCTGCCGATCACCGTTGCGGGCACGACGATGACGCGCTACTGCGCCTCGGGTTTGCAAGCGATCTCGACCGCCGCGCATCGCGTCATCGCCGACGGCGTGCCGGTCATGGTGGCGGGCGGCGCCGAGTCGATCAGTTTGGTTCAGAACAATACGAACATCAAGTTCTTTACCGAAGAGTGGTTGATGCGCCATCAGGCCGACCTCTTCATGCCGATGATCGAAACGGCCGACCTCGTCGCCAAGCGCTACAAGATCTCGCGCGAAGCGCAGGACGAATACGCGCTGCAGAGCCAACAGCGCACGGCCGCCGCCCAGGAGGCCGGCCACTTCGACGCCGAAATCGTTCCGCTCTCCGCATACAAGTTCGAAGAAGACAAGGCCACAGGCGACGTCACCGAGGTCATGTACACGCTGCCGAAAGACGAAGGCAATCGCGCCGACACGACGCTCGAAGGGCTCGCCAAGCTCAAGAGCGCGAGCTTGATGAACCCGAAATCCTCGATCACGGCCGGCAACGCATCGCAACTCTCCGACGGCGCCGCGGCCGTCGTGCTCACGAGTTACGACTACGCGGAAAAACACGATCTCAAGCCGCTCGCGTACTATCGTGGCTTTGCCGTTGCCGGACTCGATCCCGAGGAAATGGGAATCGGGCCCGTCTTCGCCGTGCCGAAGCTGCTCGCGCGTCACGGTCTGACGGTCGACGACATCGACCTCTGGGAACTCAACGAAGCCTTCGCCGTGCAGACGCTCTACTGCCGCGACACGCTGCACATCGACAACGCCAAGTTCAACGTCGACGGCGGCGCGATCTCGATCGGCCACCCCTACGGCATGAGCGGCGCGCGCATGACGCTGCACGGCATCATGGCCGGCCGTCGCCGCAAAGCCAAATGGCTCGTGGTCACGATGTGCGTCGGCGGCGGCATGGGCGCAGCGGGCCTCTTCGAGCTCATTAACGTCTGAATCTACGCCCGCCCCTCCGTCGCCGGCAGAGTCAGCGTATCCGGCCCCGAGTACGGCCCAGAGGCGATCCGTCGCCTCCGGGCAGGCTCCATTCTTCGCCGTTCATAGCGACAGCGAGTAGACCGTCCCTTTGTTGTTCGTACCACCGCTTGCGGTCGTCCCATAGAGCGTGCCGTTGACGTAGGTGAGGCCCGCTTCCGGATCTGAGCCGTCGCTTCCGCCGGCGAAGCGGTAGACGGTGCTCTTCACGCCTGACGTCGTGATCTTGAAGACGGTTCCGGTATTGTAGTCGACGCCACCGAAAGAAGTCGTCCCATAGAGAACGCCGTTCACGTTCGTCAGGCCCGCATCGGGGCCCCGACCGTCATTCCCGCCTCCGAAGCTGTGAAGAACCTTTTCCGTGCCTGACGTCGTAATTTCGAAGACGTTTCCGCAACCAGGGTAACCGGTTCCCGAACAGGGGATCGAACCACCTGCGAACGTGGTCCCGTAAAGCACGCCGTTGATGTTCGTGAGGCCCGCGTACGGGTCATACCCGTCGCTGCCGTGGAAGCGGTGGATGACGCTTTCCGCGCCCGACGTCGCGACCTTGAATACGGTGCCGTCTCCGGGACCAGCGGTCATCCCATAAAGCTCGCCGTTGACGTTCGCCAAAGTCCCTAACGGGATCTCGCCATCGTCTCCGTTGTTCCCGAACGTGTAGATGACTTTCTCCGTGCCCGACGTTGTGACGGTGTAGACCGTTCCGTCATCGTTTGGATAGCCACCCTCCGACGTCGTCCCATACAGTACGCCGTTGTCCTCGGTCAGCGCCGCTTGCGGTAACGCACCGTCGCTTCCGCCTGCGAACCTGTAGAGGACGCTCTCCGACCCCGATGTCGTGATCTTGAAGATGATCCCGCAACCCACCGGCTCATAGCAAGAGGCGTTACCTCCCTCGTAAGTCGTACCATAAAGAACGCCGTTGATGTCGGTCAGCGCTGCTAGCGGTAAAGCACCGTCACTGCCGCCCGCGAAGCTGTAGAGGACGCTTTCTGCTCCGGACGCCGTGATCTTGAAGACGGTCCCCATGTTGTTCGCACCACCGGAAGCCGTCGTTCCATAGAGTACGCCGTTGACGTCGATCAGCTGCCCTGAGGGCCCTGCGCCGTCGCTCCCGCCGGCGAAGCTGTGGAGCACCGTCTCCTGCGTTTGTGCGGGGACGCCGCCAGTCACCGGGCTCACCGGCCGCGATTCACTAGCCTCCGTCGCGTACGAAGGTCCCCGAACACTCGAGCCCGGGATCGAGCCCGACTGCCCAGCGCAAGCCGCTACGGATAACGCTCCAATAGTAGCCGTTACTCTTGCAAAAGCTATTCGCATTTGTTTCCCCGTAAAGCGACGAACCAAGGTGCACGTCGCGGTTCTCCTGCGCCGATCTCAACCCTTGTCGGCCTCTAGACGAAAAGGGCAGGCCTCAACCTCTTCCGGGCCGATCGCTGTTTTTGCGCTCCGGTGATTACCGCTAAGAGGTAGACTACCGCGTCACATCGACACTCGCTTCGATGGCTTCGCTAGCAGAGAACCTGGTATCGGAAGACTCTGCGTTCGGCAGTGTGTTCGGGCCGCTTCCGCTCTGGCGCACCATCGGAGTCTTGACCGTCATCCACGTCGCCGTCCCCGCTGCCATCGCGTTCGTCGTTGCAATCCTCGCCATTATTGGCGGACGATCCACGAACGACTTCTTCTACGGAGCGACGTGGCTAAGGGTCGGGGTCGATGTCTCATATTCGATTCTGATCGCCGTGATACTTCTCGGTTTTGCACGAAAAGTGATCCGTTCGCGCCGTTTCTTCGCAGCATTTCGCTGGTCCGGATGGCGCGACGGAATATGGGTCATCGGCGGCTTCGTGTTGGCCTTTGCCGTTTGTTACGGCATCGAATACGGGCAGAATCGTTTCTTGCATATCAAGCCCGATGAGAGCGATCTAGCGCGGGATCTCTCGCAATCGCCGCATTCGCCGGAGGCGTTCGTGCTCGCACTCTCCGCAACGCTTCTCATACCGATGCTTGAAGAAATCCAGTTTCGCGGACTGCTCCTCGGGACGCTTGCGCCGCGGTTCGGGTGGTGGCCGGCGGGCATTGTTTCGTCGCTGATCTTCGCGGCTCTGCACTATGAACCGCACAACATTGCAGTTCATTTTGCATTTGGGATGATCGTCGCCTACGTCGTCCGGCGGACGGCAACGCTCTGGACGTCATACGGGATTCACGCGCTTACGAATGCGCTTGCGATAACCTGGGTTCTGCTCGATCACGCGAAGCGCTAAGCGATCCCGAGTACCGCGACGTTGGCCGATTCCGTTTCCAAATTCCCCAACCGCAGCTCTTGACATTCGGGAACCTTTTGGTTACGCTCTGATTCGTAACCGAAAGGTTCCCAATGGAAAACTCGGCACCCGACGCGGTCTTCAAGGCGCTTGCCGATCCGACGCGTCGCGAAATCCTTGCGTTGTTGCGTGACGGCGGTTCGACCGTCGGCGACATCGCGAGCAACTTTAGGATGAGCCGGCCCGCGGTCTCGAAGCACCTGCGTCAATTGCGTTCGGCCGGACTCGTGATCGACCGGCCCGTCGGCACGGCGCGCGTGTGCGAACTCAACGCGGAGCCCCTGCACGCGGTCGACGAGTGGCTCGCCCTGTACAGGATGCTTTGGAAAAAGAAGCTGATGCGTCTCAAGACGCACGTCGAGGAGAAGCACCGTGGAAAAAACTAAGGACATTCCGATCATCGTCGAGACGATCGAAATCGAAGCGCCGATCGGCGTCGTGTTCGCGGCGCTCACCGAGCCGAGCGAACTCGTCCAGTGGTGGGGTAGCGACGGCGGATACCGCGTCGAGAAAATGGAACGCGACCTCAAACCGGGAGGCGCGTGGAAGACGACCGGAACCGGCAGCGACGGTTCGCCGTTTTCCGTCGGCGGCGTGTACCGCGTCGTCGAGCCGCCGCGCCTCGTCGAGTTCACCTGGCGCCACGATTGGCGGGACGGTGACGATCCGCTCGGCGACACCGTCGTGCGCTACGAACTCGAAGAACGAAACGGCATGACGCACCTGCGCGTCACGCACGACGGCTTCACCGACTCGAGCGACCGCAACGATCACGCGGATGGCTGGCCGGTCGTACTCGGCTGGATGAAGGCGTTCGTTACGCGCTAACTCGCCGGCAGACTCGGCCGGGCCGCTTCTTCGGCTGCGCCGAGAAAGAACTCCATCATTGCGTCGCTCGCGCGGGGGCCGCGCGGGAACGTGTGCGAGCCGCGGAAGCTGCCGCCGCTCCACGCGTGGCCCATCTCGCGGACGAGCCACGTCTCGACGCGTACGCGGCCGGCGCCGTCGTACCAGCGCACGAGTTCGGAGTCGGCGCGCTTTTCGCGGTACTCGTTCGATTCGGGCACGCCCAGGAGGCGGAGGAACTGGGTAGCGAGGGTGCGCGCGTTGGACGGATCGACCGTGCGGTCGTGCGCCCCCGTCCAGATCGTCGCGCGCATGCGCTCGTAGGTTGCGCCGGGCGCCCCGGGCGGGGGCAGGCGCGCGAGCACCGGGGCGATGTCGGCGGGCTCAACCGTACCGTGCATCGCGGCGAACGCGCTCGCCACGTCGCGGCTGGCATGCAGGGCGACGCCGGCCATGACGCCGACGGCTGCGAACACGTCGGGGGCCTGCTCGGCGAGAATGGCCGCCATCGCGCCGCCGGCCGAGAGCCCGGCAACGAAGACGCGGTCGGGATCGACCGGATGACGTTCGAGCGTCTCGGCGACGAGGGCGAGAATAGCCTCCGGCTCGCCCCGATCGCGAAACTGATTGGCCTCGTCGAACCAGTTCCAGCAACGGTTCGCGTTGCGCCCGACGCTCTGCTCGGGATACACCACGTACGCTCCGGCTCGCTCCGCGACCGAATCGAAACGCGTTCCCGCGGCAAAATCGCTCGCGGTCTGGGTGCAGCCGTGCAACGCGACGATCAGCGGTGCCCGCACCCCAAACGAAGGCGGCAAGCTCGGAACGAAGAGGCGGTGCTTAATGACCGGACTACTTCACGAGGGGCAGCACGTCGCTCGGCGCGAGCGGATACAGTCCCAAAATCAACGTCGCGATCGCACAGACCGCAACCCCGATCCACGGCAGCGCGCTTGCCGGCGCGAGCGGGCGCTGGATTTGCGCCCCCGTCGTTCGCGCATACATCGTCCGCACGATCTTAAAATAGGCGTAGGCGGAGATCGCAGTACCGATCACGAGGAGTGCGGCCAGCCAAACGTACCCGGAGCCGACGTCGATTGCGAGGATCAAAAGCTTCCCGGTGAAGCCTGCGGTCGGTGGCAAGCCGGCGAGCGAAAGCAAGAAAAACGTCATTGCGGCCGCGAGCAGCGGCCGGCGGTAACCCAGGCCCGCAAACGAACGCAGGTCCGAGCCTTCCACACCCGGGCGCGAGAGCAACCCGACGACCGCAAATGCGCCGAGATTCATGAACATATACGCTCCGAGATAGAAGATCGCGTAGCGCAATCCTTGCGCAGACGTTCCCGCAAGCGCTGCGACGATGTACCCTAATTGAGCGATTCCCGAATAGGCGAGAAGTCTCTTGATGTCGGTCTGAGCAAGCGCCGCGACGTTGCCGACGATCATCGAAATTGCGGCGACGATCCAGAGCGGCGTCAGCAGCGCCTGCGCTTCCGGGAGCGGCGCGATCGCAAAAGCGAACCGCGCGAGCACGGCAAGCGTGCCCGCCTTCGTGACGACGCTCATGAAGGCGGTCACCGGCAACGGGGCGCCCTCATACACGTCGGGTGTCCAAACGTGAAACGGCACGAGACTGAGCTTGAAGCACAGACCGACCAGAAACAGACCGCAGCCGGCGTCGAAGAGTGCGCTCGAGATATTCGGCCCGGCAAGCGCCGAAAGCGCGACGGAACCGGTCGCCCCGAAGAGCAGCGCGAGACCGAACAATAAAAAAGCCGACGCCGTCGACGATAAGATCAGGTACTTGAGCGCCGCCTCGCGGCCCCCGGCCCGCGGCTCGACCGCGCACAGACAGTAGAGCGCAAGTGAGAGCAATTCCAAGCCGAGAAAAATCGTCATCAGATTCGAAGCGCCCGCCATCAGCATCGCGCCGCTCGCACTCCATAGCATGAGCGCGATCGCGCCGCCGGCCTGATCGTCGCGGCCGAGCGTGTAGCCGAGCAGCAGCGAGAAGATCGCGGCGACCACGACGATCTCTTCGAAGACGATGGCGAAGCCGCCGCGCACGAAGCCGCCGCCGAACGCGGAATAGGGATGTCCCCAGCCGCCGAACGCGACGATACCGGCGACCGCGAGCCCGGCAATGCCGATGCCGATGCCGGCCGGGCGACGCAGCGCCCGCGGTAAGGTGAGATCTGCAAGGATTACGACGAGTGCCGAGAGCGCGACGATCGTCAGCGGCGCGACCGCGGCCCAATCGGCATTGCCGAAGGGGATGAGGAGCTGCTGCGTCACGGCGTTCTTCCCACAACCAAGTTGGTGCGAGCGGCCTCGTTCGGCGGCGCGCTCGCCTGGAGGTGGAAGCCCTCCGCGAACGTCGACACTTGCACCGTTACCGGCCCGGGATCGACGCCGAGCAAAACGATCGCGATGACGAGCGGCGCGAGCGCCAGGATTTCGAGCGGCGACATGTCTTCTCGCTCGGGCAGATCGTCCACTTCGGGACCGTGCATCATGCCCTGGAAAAGACGCAGCATGTACGCGGCCGCGAGCACGACGGGAACGAGCGCGATGAGCGCCGCCCAAGTAAGCCCGGCGTGATAGAGTCCGGTCAAAATAAGAATCTCGCCCGCAAAACCGCAGAGTCCCGGGAGGCCAAGCGCCGCAAGCGAGACGATCGTCAAACCGCCCGCGAGCCGCGGGTTGCGCGCGGCCAGGCCGCCGAGCCGCGAGATCAGCCGCGTATCCTCGCGTAGCTCCACCTCGCCGATCGTCATGAAGAGCCCCGCGCTAAAGAGTCCGTGCGCGACGATATACACGAGCGCCCCGCCGTAGGCGATCGGATCGAAGCTGAAGATCGCGAGAACGATCAGGCCCAGGTGCGAGAGCGACGAGTACGCGACCACCCGTTTCGGGTCGTCATCGGCAAGGGCCGCAAAGCCGCCGTACAGGAGCGAAATCAAACCGAGAACGACGGCAAGCGTCGCCGCTTGCTGCATCGGCCCCCGCAGCAATCCCGCTCCGATCACGAGGAAGCCGTAGAGTCCCGCTTTCGATTGAACCGCGCCCACGACCGCCGCCATCGGCGCCGGAAGATCCGCGTACGTATCGGGCGCCCACGTATGGAACGGCCAAACCGGCGTCTTGATCGCGAACGCGATGGCGAAGCCGGCAAAGATCCAAAATGAAGCGGCGTTCGATAGCGCCCCGGGCGGGGCCCCGCCTCCGAACACGTCGGTCGAGCCGGTCAAGATACCGAACGCGGCCGTCGCGAGCAATAGCGCGAGGCCGCCGCTGAGGTTATAGATCAAATACTTCCACGCCGTCGCGCTCGATTTCGCCGGCGACCACGCGACGAGAACGATGAAGACCGGAATCAGCATCAGATCCCAAAAGAGCGCGAAGAGCAACAGGTCGCGGGCCACGAAGACCCCGGTCATCGCCCCGAGCAGCACCAGCATCTGGGCCACGAAATCGCGCGTGCGCGGCAGACGCGCGACCATCAGCGCGCAGCCGGTCGTCAGCGTCAGCAGCAAAACGATCCAATAACCCGGACCGCTCCAGCCGACGTGAAAGTTCGCGACGAAGGGCCGCTGCAGCCAGCGCACCGTTTCATCCGGCGCCGCATGCCCGAACGCGGCGACGGCGAAGGCAGCAAACGAAATCGCGACGCCGAGCCACTTCGCCGTCATTTCCGCGGAGCGCGGCAGAGCGTACAAGAGAAGCCCCGCAACGAGCGGCACGAGCACGAGCGCCCAGATCATCAGCGGCCCGCCCCGAGCACCGCGAAATACGCAAGGAAGCACGCCGCGCCGAAGACGATCGTCAGGGCATAGGAACGCACGAGGCCGTTCTGCAGCGCCCGCGCGACGAGCCCGAGCGCTCCCGCCAGCCACGCGACGTCGCGCACGCCCGCATCGATCACCTTGGGATCGACGATTTCAACGATTGCCGAGCCAAGCGCTCGCGCCGGCCGCACGATCGCGGCAGCGATGATGTCGTCGACGAAAAAAGCGCGCCGTAGCGCCCGCGGCATCCCGAGCGCCTCCGCTCGCAACCGCTCGATCGCGCCGCTCTGGGCGGCGGGCGCGCCGTACCGGCGATACGCGATAACGACGCCGACCGTCACGACGGCGTAGACGATGAGCTGCGAAGCGAACTCCGGTATCGGAAGCGACGGCCCCGCCACATTTTCGCTCGTGCCGAACATCGTGCCGAAATACCGGTACCACGGGCTCGCGTTCCCGCCGATCGAGAGCCAGCCGGCGGCCACCGTCGGAATCATCAAGAGTGCCACGGGCGCATTCATCAGCCAAGCGGGTGCGTGCGAAGCCGCGTGCGCTTCCGCGTGCGCCGCCCGAGCGGGCGGCGGAATCGCGAGCAATTCGTCCGGCACTTCGGTGCGATCGGGCCCGAAGAACACGACGAAGATCATGCGGAACATGTAGAACGCCGTGATGCCGGCCGTCAGCACGCCCGCCGCGTACAACAGCGGGTGGCCCGCTTCGAGCGCGCCGTAGATCACGGCATCTTTCGAATAAGACCCCGAGAAGAACGGAAACCCGATGATCGCAAGCGTGCCGAGTAACATCGCCCAGAACGCGAACGGCATGCGCCGGGCGAGGCCGCCCATCTTGCGCACGTCCTGCTCGTCGCCGAGTGCGTGGATGACGATGCCGGCGCCGAGGAAGAGTTGCGCCTTGAAAAACGCGTGCGTGAAAAAGTGCAGGACGCCCGCCTGGTACGCCCCGACGCCGACGCCCATGATCATGTATCCGATCTGCGACATCGTCGAATAGGCCAGAATTCGCTTGATGTCCCACTGCGCGATGCCGAGGATCGCGCCCGTGACCATCGTGATGCCGCCAACCGTCGAGACGATCGTTTGTGCGGTCGGCGAAATATTGTAGAGCGGCGCGAAGCGGGCGATCAGATAGACCCCCGCGGTGACCATCGTCGCCGCGTGGATCAGCGCGGAGACCGGCGTCGGGCCTTCCATCGCATCGGGCAGCCAGGTGTGCAGCGGCACCTGCGCCGATTTTGCGGCGGCGCCGATGAAGAGCCCGATGCAGACCGCGACGAGCACGCCGACCGGCAACGTACCGGCTCGTGCGAAGATGTCGGCATACGAAATCGAGCCCGTGGCCGCGTAGAGCGCGAAGACGGCGAACATGATCCCGGTGTCGCCGAACACGTTGATGACGAACGCCTTGCGCGACGCCGCAACCGCGGCCGGTCGCTCGAACCAAAAACCGATCAGGAAATACGAAGCGAGCCCGACGAGTCCCCAACCGATCAAAAGCCCCACGATGTTGTCGGAAAGCACGAGCGTCAACATCGCAAACAAAAAAAAGTTCAGGTAGGCGAAGAAGCGCGCCGCGGCCCGGTCGGTCCACATGTAGCCGATCGAATAGACGTGGATCAGGCCGCCGACGCCCGTGATGACGAGCGTCCAGAGCAGCGAGAGCGCGTCGAGCCGCAGGCCGAACGTATAGCCCGGAATCCACGTAACGAGCGTCTGTCCGACGCCGGTGGCATTGCTCGCTTGCGGAAAGAGAACGACGGCGCACGCGAAGGACACGAACGCGAGCGCCGAGGCGAGCCAGCCGGCCGCGCGCCCGAGCTGCGGCCCGAACGCCCAGGCCGCAAGCGCTCCCCCCAGCGGCACGAGCCAGAGCACGACGAGCAGCGAGATCACCCGTGCATCCCCGCGACTTCGTCGAGATCGACGTTCTTCGCCCGGCGGAACACGGCGACGACGATCGCAAGGCCGATCGCCGCCTCGGCCGCCGCCACGGTCACGACCAAGAAGACGAAGATGTGGCCCGCGTTGTTCACCCAGGCGCGCGAAAAAGCGACCAGCGCCAAATTCGCCGCATTGAACATCAACTCGATCGACATCAGCACGATCAGCGGATTGCGCCGGATGACGACGCCCGCGACCCCGATGAAGAACATGACGGCCGAGAGCGCGACGTAATTTGCGAGGTCGAGCGGCACGTTAGCGGCCCGCCTTGACGATCGGCTCGCGGTCGGCCGATTTCGCCCGGCGCTCGTGCGCGCCGCGCGTGCGCTGCGGCGCGGCGTCGCCCGCCAGCAGCACCACGCCGATGACCGCGACCATCAGGATGAACGCCGTCACTTCGAACGGCAGCAGTTGCACGGTGAAGAGCGCGACGCCGAAGTCTCCGACGCTCCCGAACACGTTCGCCGTGCCGACCGGCCCGACCGTGGAAACCGAGGCGTGCGCCGGCGGCAACGCGAGCGGCGCGTGCAAGACCGCGAACGCGAGGAAACCGAAGGCGACGAACGTCGTGAGCGCGGCCGGCCCCGCGACCCGCGGCAAGCGATTCGGCCCCTCGGAAAACGGCCCGATGCCGCTCGAGAGCAATGCGATCACGAAGACGAAGAGCATCAAGATCGCGCCGCTATACACGACGATTTGCACGACGCCCAAGAACTCGGCGTCGAGCGTGAAGTACAGCGCGGCGAGCGTCAAGAAGTTCGCAAGTAAACCGACGATGCTATACACCGGACTCTTTTGCGTGACCGTAAAGATCGCCGAACCGATCAAGAGGATCGCGAGGACGTAGAAGAGGATCACGCGCCGCTCACCCGGCCAGACCCTTGCGTTCGGTCTTGAGGATCTCGCCGCGATGGGTCGCGCCGTAGCCGTCGGCGACGGAAACCGTGCTCTTCTGTTCGATCACCGAACCGAGATCCGAGGGAATGCCGCCCGGACGCTCGTCCGGCGCGGTACCGCGGCCGGCTTCGGGCGGAACGAGCAGCCGGTCTTTGCTGTACACGAACGAGCCGCGACGGTAATCGGCCATCTCGAAGCGCGGCGTCAGCACGATCGCGTCCGTCGGACACGCCTCTTCACACAGCCCGCAAAAGATACAGCGCAGCTCGTCGATTTCATAGCGCGCCGCATATCGCTCGCCGGGCGAACGCCGGTCCTCGGGTGAATTTTCCGCGCCGATCACCGTTATTGCGTTCGAGGGACAGGCGATCGAACAGAGCTCGCAGCCGATGCAGCGTTCTTTACCGTCGCCGTAGCGCCGTAACTCGTGGAGCCCGTGGAAACGAGGGGCGTGCTGCTTCTTCACCGTCGGATACTGGACCGTCGGCTTTTTTCGGAACGCGAATTGTAAGGTCGTTGCGAAACCCCTGGCGAGCGCGCCGATCGCACTGGCAAACGGATACACCGGTCGTTCCCCCGTTACTGCGGCATGAAGGCGACGACGGCGGCCGTCACCATCAAATTGAGCGTCGCCACCGGCAACAAGAATTTCCAGCCGAAATTCATGAGCCGATCGTAGCGCAAACGCGGGAGCGTCGTTCGCAACCAAATATACATGAAGATGAAGAGCGCCGCCTTCAGCACGAACCAGACGAGGCCGGGAACGATCGTCAACCCGAACGGCGCGTTCCAGCCGCCGAAAAAGAGGAGGGTCGCGATGCACGCGACGGTGATCATGTTGAGATATTCGGCGATGAAGAAAAGGCCGAAGCGCAAGCCCGAATATTCGGTATGGAAACCGCCGACGAGTTCGCTTTCCGCTTCGACGAGGTCGAAAGGCGCGCGGTTGGTTTCCGCAACCGCCGTCACGATGTAAATGGCAAAGCCGACGATCTGCGGCACGACGTACCACAGTCGCGCCTGCGCGTGCACGATGCCCGAGAGCGACGTCGTGCCCGCCAGGATCAGCACGCCGATGACCGACATCGTCATCGCGAGTTCGTAACTGATCATCTGGGCCGTCGAGCGAACGCTCCCGAGCAAGGGAAATTTCGAGCCCGACGACCAGCCCGCAAGCGAGATGCCGTACACGCCGATCGAGGTGATGGCGAAGATCACGAGGATGCCGGCGTTCACGTCGCCGACGCCCCAGAGTCCGGCGCTCGATTCCGAAAACGGGATCACGGCGAACGCCCCCATCGCGCACACGAGCGAGATGAAGGGTGCGAGCTTGTAGATGAGCGGATCGGCCGTGGACGGCGTGAGGTCCTCTTTGAACAGCATCTTCGCGGCGTCGGCGGCAGGTTGCATCATTCCCCACGGGCCGACGCGATTGGGGCCGGGCCGCAACTGCATCCACGCCATGATCTTGCGCTCGAAGAGCATCGAGTACGCGAAGACCGTCAGAATCACGAAAAGAATGACGAGCGACTTCACCAAGGCGATGAGCCACCACGGCGCGGTATCGAGAATGCCGGCCGCTTGCGCCATCATACCGCCGCTCCCAGTGCCGCGACGGCGCCCGAACGGCGCACGTTGCGAACCCGGGCCGTCGCACCCTCGGCGAAGCCGTTTGCCGGCGCTTCCGGAAGGCCGTCGATCACGACGGCGACACCGGCTGCGGCGTCGTCGCCGACGATGACTTCGAGCGCCGGCAGCAGGCCGCCGTCGAGTTCGAGATCGACTAAGTCGCCGTTTTGAACGCCGGCGAGCGCCGCGCTCTCGGGCGCCAAGGTAACGCTCCGCGCGGGGCGCAGCGCTTCCAGCCGCTCGTCGAAGAAAACGGTTCCGCCCCCGGCAAAGATATGGCCCGCGAGCGCGAGCCGAAGTTCCCCCGCCCCAAGCGGCGCTCGCGCACGTTCGGCATCCGGCGCGCGGCCCACGAGCGCGGCGTCGGCGAAACGAGCGGCGCTCGGTGCCGCCGGCCCGATGACGGCGGCCCGCAATTCGGCGGGCGCCGGAATTTCGATGCCGAGTTCCGCAGCCAGCGCGACGAGAATGTCGCCGTCGCCGAGGGCGCCTTCCGGCGCCCCGTGCGCGGCGAAGACGCCGTGGGCCGTCCCCGTGAGATCGTAGACGTGGCCCGTCTTTTCGAGCGCGGCGCGCGCCGGCAGCACGAGGTGTGCGAGCTGCGCCGTTCCGGTGAAGAACAGTTCGGTCGCCACCACAAACGGAACGGCCGCCAACGCCTCGCGCACACCAGCGGCGCCGAGCGGATGGTGCAGCAGCGGGTTGACTCCGAAGAGACCGAGCACGCGCAGCGCGCCGGCGCGAGCCGCGCCGAAAATGCCCGCGGCATCGAGCCCGCCGCCGCGCGGCACGAGGCCGAGCGCCTCGGCGCCGCGGGCATTGCCCTGTTCACCGGGAACGAAGCAGGCGACGGCGACGCCGCGCGCGACGAGCGATTCGACGAGTTCGGCCGCGTCGCGGCCAGCGGCGACGTCGATGCCGTCCCAGAGAACGGCCACCCGGGTCGCCCCTTCGAGGGCGGCCCCAACCTCACTCGCCGCCCAAACGCGCGTGGACGGCACGAACGAGCCGGCGCCGTGCGCGCCCACCGTAACGTAACGGGCCCCGCGATGCATGACCGCCTTACGAATCCGCAAGTCGAGGATCGGCGCCGTTTGCGCGGGCGGCCGCCCGAAGGCAACGATTGCCTGCGCGTTCTCGAGGTCCGCGTACGAGCCGCCGCGGGCGCCCGGCGAAGCCTGAACCTGCCGGCCGCCGCGCCAGTCGAGATTCTCGACGCCGAGGCCGCGCATCGTACGTTCGAGCAGCACGATCTCTTCGCTGAGCAAACGGCCGCCGCCGAGCGCGGCAATCGACGCCGGGCCCGCGGCGGCGAGCGCCTCGCGCAACCGTCGCGCCCAGAGTTCGATCGCGTCGTCCCAGCCGATTTGCACGAACTCGTCGCCCTGCCGCAGCATCGGGCTCGTAATCCGCCGCCCGTCGGCGTAGAACGCGATGTTGTAGCGGCCGCGGTCGCAGAGCCAGCCGTCCGACCCCGCATCGTCGTGCGCGTCGGACAGCGTGCGCGCGAGGTTGCCGTAACGTTCGTCGACGTTGAGCCCGCAGCCGACGCTGCATTGGGTGCACGTCGTTCGCGTGCGGTTGTTGTCCCACGGACGGGATTTGAAACGATACGTCTTCGAGGTGAGCGCACCGACGGGACACAGTTCGGTCACATTGCCCGAGAAGTTCGAGCGGTACGGGGCGCCCGTGGCCGTCGCGATGACGTCGCGTTGACCGCGATCTTTGACGACGAGCGAGCGTTCGTTCGTGATGAGTTCGTCGAAACGCGTGCAGCGTTGGCACACGATGCAGCGTTCGTCGTCGAGCACGATCGTCGGCCCGAGATCGATCGCTTTGGGTTTGGAAGCTTTGGGATCGGCCAGCCGCGACGCGCCCTGACCGTATGCCATCGAGAAATCTTGGAGATCGCACTCGCCGCCCTTGTCGCAAATCGGGCAGTCGAGTGGGTGGTTGAGAAGCAGAAACTCCATGACCGCGCGGCGGCCGTCTGCGACTTTCGCGCCGTACGTGCGAACGACCATGCCTTCGGTCACGACCGTATTGCAGGCGATCTGCAGTTTTGGCGTGTTCTCGATTTCGACCAGGCAAATACGGCAAAGCCCGGCCGGTCCGAGCTTGGGATGATAGCAATACACCGGGACGTCGGTGTCGACGATTTTCGCCGCTTCGACGACGAGGGTGCCTGGGGGAACCGTTACGCTCGTGCCGTCGATCGTCAGCGTGATGGAGTTAGCCATGCGTCCGTTCGGACGCCGGGTCGCCGATGTCGCCGATATCCGTGGGCACCGCTTCGCTTTTCGCTTTCCGGCGCGCCCGCACGCCGCGAACGGCAAATACGACGGCGAGAATCGCGCCGATGATGCCGAGGATGAGCCACGGACTCGGGCCGGTTCGTTCGGCCACGTCGAGTTCGGTTTCTTCGATGACGAGCGTGACGTCTTCGGGGGCAGACATTATGCGGGTATCGCCTCTCGCTGCGGGGAGCGGACATACGAGCGAAATTGAGTTTCGAAACGCTTGACGACCGAGGCCAAGAACGGTTCGATCGAATCGCCGAGCGGACAGAGATTGATGCCGGTCATTTGGTGCGAGACCGCGATCAGCATATCGATATCGGAGTCGAGCCCGCCGCCGTTCAGGATGCGTTCGAGCGTGACCTCCAGCCAATGGCCCCCTTCGCGGCAGGGCGTGCATTGTCCGCACGACTCGTGCGCGTAAAAGCGCACGAGCGCGAGTGCCGCCTCGACGAAGTTCGTCGAATCGTCAAAAAAGACCACGGCGCCCGAGCCGAGCATCGTGCCGTTCGCAGCCATCGTATCGAAGTCGTACCCGAGTTCGAGGTGTTCTTCGAAGAGGCAGGCCGACGAGCCGCCACCGGGTTGAATTGCGACGATCCGCCGCCCCGCGCGCGGGCCGCCGGCGAGTTCGAGGAGTTCCCGTAGCGGCGTCCCGAGCGGGACCTCGTAATTCCCCGGCGCATTGACGTGGCCGCTGATCGACACGATTTTGTAACCGGGAGAACGCGCCGGGCCCACGCTTGCGAACCATTCCGGACCGTTTTTGAGCAAGTGGGGGAGGGTCGCGAGCGTCTCGACGTTGTTGACGACCGTCGGTTCGCCGTAGAGGCCTTTGACGGCGGGAAAGGGCGGCTTGAGCCGGGGTTCGCCGCGCCGGCCCTCGAGCGAATTGATCAGCGCCGTCTCCTCGCCGCAGATGTACGCGCCCGCGCCCCGCTGGACCGTCACTTCGACCGAGTAATCGGTACCGAAGAGCCGTTCCCCGACGAAGCCGGCGGCGCGCGCGTCGGCAAGCGCCTTCATCAAGATACGATAGCCGCGATCGAATTCGCCGCGGACGTAAACGAACGCGTGGTTCGAACCGATCGCGTACGTGCCGAGCAAGATGCCCTCGAGCACCTGATGCGGCGTCTCTTCGAGCAACATGTGGTCTTTGAACGTTCCGGGCTCCGCCTCGTCGCAGTTGCACACCATGTAGCGCGGCCGGCCGTTATTCGGTAAGAACGACCATTTGCGACCCGTCGGAAAACCCGCGCCGCCGCGCCCCCGCAAACCGCTCTTCATCGTGATGTCGGCGACGTCGGCCGGTTTCATCTCGGTGAGCGCGCGCTGCAATTGAACGTATCCGCCCCGCTCGCGGTAGACGGCGATGTCGCGCAAATCGAACTCGCCGATACCTTCGGTTAGGACCTTGACTACTGGCATGGATTAGTGCTCGCTCGTGTTCTGAAGTGGTGCGCCGAGTCGCGCGGCGCCGTCGGCGACGAGCCGTTCTTTGGTCGGCCGCACCTCGATCGGATACGGTTCTTTCGTCAGTCGCTCGATCATGCGGACGCCGCTCGCGTCGCCGAGTCCGCCGGGGTCGTTCGGCATCGAAACGCCCTGCGCGCCGGCCGATTTCTTGCCGTCCGCAGTGACGTTCCACGTCGCTGCGGGCGCGGCCGACTGCGGCAGCGGCGGAACCTCGTACGTACCGGCGCGCATCTGGGCCAGCATCATGTCGACCTTCTCGTTGGTTAGGTCGTAAACGAATTGGAGGTTCACCTGCATGCAGGGCGCGCGGTCGCAGGCGGCCAGGCACTCCGCCTCCTCGTACGAAAATAACCCGTCGCTCGTGGTCTGCAAGTGGCCGATGCCGAGTTGCTCGCGAAAGTGCCGCATCACGCCGCCGGCGCCGTTGATGACGCAGGAGAGGTTGCGGCACGGCTGGAGCATGTAGCGGCCGACCGGGCGCCGGTGGAAGAGCGTGTAGAACGACGCGGTGGATTCCACGACCGCGAGCGGTTCCCCGATCCACGCGGCGCACTGCGCCAGCGCTTCGGGCGAAACCCACCCTTCGACGTTTTGGAACTCGTGCAAAATCGGGATGAGGGCGCTGCGTCCGCGGCCCGCGGGATAGCGCGCGATCAAGCGCCGGGCTTCGGGTTCGACCTGCGCCACGACCGCGGCAAAATCGCGCGGCGTCGGGCTCATCGGTCGACCTCGCCGAAGACGGGATCGAGCGAACCGATCATTACGACGATGTCCGCGATCAGGTTACCGGGCGCCATCGCTTTGAGCGCCTGAAGGTTGTACATGGACGGCGGTCGCGTACGCACGCGATAGGGCCGGTTGTTGCCGTTCGAGACGAGATAATAGCCGAGCTCGCCGCGCGGCGACTCGATCGCCTGATAGACGTCGCCGGGCGGTACCCGGAAGGACTCGCTCACGATCTTGAAGTGATGGATCAGCGCTTCCATCGAGAGCGCGATCGTCTCTTTGGGCGGTTGGGCGATCTTGGGATCGTCGACCATCACGGGACCCGGCTCGTCCAGCGCTTTGCGTACCGCCGCGACGATCCGCATCGACTCGTCCATCTCGTCGAGCCGCACGAGAAAGCGCGCGTACGCGTCACCTTCGCTGCGAACCGGAACGTCGAATTCGTACTTCTCGTAGCCGCCGTACGGAAAGGCCTTGCGCACGTCGTACGCGATGCCGCTCCCGCGCAAGGCCGGGCCGCTCAGATTCCACGCGACCGCTTGCTCCGGCGTGATCACGCCGACGTCGATCATGCGGTCGCGCAGGATCGGATTGTTTTGCAGCAACGTCCGCAGTTCGCGCATACGCTTGGGAAATTTCTCGATCAGCGCATCGAGTTTCGCGATAAAGCCCGCCGGTAAATCGCCGTTGACGCCGCCGATGCGCAAGTAGTTCGGGTGCATCCGCGCGCCGCCGGAGTCTTCGATGAGGTCGAGGATGTCTTCGCGGATATCGAAACTATAGAAGAACGTCGAGATCGCCCCGAGGTCGATGCCGCCCGTGCCCAGCCACACGCAGTGCGAGGCGACGCGCGAAAGTTCGCACATGAGGATGCGGATGTCTTTGGCCCGCTCCGGGATCCGGTCCGTGATGCCGAGCAACCGCTCAACCGCGAGCACGTAGCACATCGCGTTGCCCAGCGGATTGAGATAATCCATGCGCTCGATCACCGTGCCGGCTTGCGTCCAGAACAGGTTTTCCGCCGACTTCTCGATGCCCGTGTGCAGGTAGCCGATCTCCATCTCCAGGCGCTCGACGATCTCGCCCGCGATCTCGACGACCACTTGCAACACGCCGTGCGTCGAAGGGTGCTGCGGCCCCATCGAAAGCGTCATCGTATTGCCCGCGCGCGCGACGACGTCCATCGAGCCGAGTCCGGGCAGCGGCGCCGGCAGGACGTCGCCGGTGTCGATCGTGTTCACGTTTTCTCTCCGTCGGTCGAGCCGCCGGCCGGCTCCTGGCCACGCGCTCGCGCGATTTGCTTTTGCAGCGCCGCCGCGACTTTGCCCGACGGCGGAGCGCCGGCCGGCACGTTGCTCTTGAGCGCGAACGGAGGCCGCGGCGTCGCTTCGCGCGCCGGCCCGCGCAGCGGATAATCCTTACGCAGCGGATGGCCGACCCAATCGTAGGGCATCTGAATCCGGCGCAAATTCGGATGTCCCGCGAAGCGAATCCCGAAAAAATCGAAGATCTCGCGCTCGGCCCAATCGGCCGAGGGCCACAGAGCGCTCGCCGTCGGCACTTCGGGAGCTTCGGCACCGACCCCGCACAGCACGCGCAAGCGCCGCGGCGTGCCGACCTCGGCGACGCTCGCCGCCGCGAGCGGCAACGCCAAGAGATGGTAGACGACGTCGTAGCGGGGCTCGCGCTCGAGATAGTCGACGGCGCCGACGTCGAGCAAGAGCGAATAGCCTTCGGCCTTCAGCGCTGCGAGCTTCGCGAGCAATTCCGCAGGCGCGACGCGAACGATTTCGGCGTCGTCGATCGGCGGCCGAAGGGCGGTCGGATCGAGCGCTAGCGGCGCGATCGACGGATTCTGCGAACTGGGCACGCCGCTACGCTCGCGCGAAGATCCCGCCGCGACCGCCTTGGCGGATCTGCTGCTGGATCAGATTGACGGCATAGAGCAGACCGTCGGGTGTGGGCGGGCAGCCCGGCACGTAAACGTCGACCGGAATGACGGTGTCGACGCCCTGGACGATCGCGTAATTATCGAACACGCCGCCCGAACTCGCGCAGGCGCCCATCGAAATCACCCATTTCGGATCGGCCATCTGATCGTGCAGGCGCTTGATGATCGGCGCCATCTTCTGCGCGACACGTCCCGAAACGATCATGAGGTCGGCTTGGCGCGGCGAAGGCCGGAAGACTTCCGACCCAAAGCGCGCGATGTCGTAGGTCGAATTCGTTGCCGACATCATCTCGATCGCACAGCAGGCAAGGCCCATCGTCAGCGGCCAGACCGACGAACTCTGCGCCCAGCGCGCCACGTCGTCGAGTTTCCCGAGCATGAATTGCCCCGGCATCATCTCCAAGCGAATCCCCCCTTGCGCCACACGTACGCGTACCCGATACCGAGAATCACGACGAACACGATCATCTCGAGCAGACCATAGACCCGCAGCGCCCGCATTTCTACGGCCCACGGATAGAAAGACGCCGCCTCGACGTCGAAAATCACGAAGAGCATCGCGACGAGGTAGAAGCGCACGGGGAAACGGCCGCTGACGTCCGAGGAGGGCTCGACGCCGCACTCGTACGCTTGCGACTTCGCCTGGTTCGGTTTGCGGCGGCCGAGCACTCCCGGGATGAGGCTGAAGGCGGCCGCGAAAATGAGGGCAACCGCCAAGAAGATGGCGACGGGTGCGTAGGGGTTCATGTCCGCTCAAGGTTTCGCGAGGGGCGGGGGGGTCCTCCGCCGTGCCGAAGTGCGCTCGCGCATGAAGACACCGCTCTGGCCGCATCGGCGCCGCGCCGTTTTGATCCTCGGCGCATCCGCCGCGCTCGCGCTGCTGGGCGCCAAGGGCTGCGATTCGAACTACATCGGCGTTCAAGACTACGGCACGATCATCGGCAACGTGGTCGATCAGGCGGGCAAACCAATCGCAAACGCTTTCGTTCGAACCACCGGCAGCACGGTAACGGCGACGACCGATCCCCGAGGCGGTTTCACGCTCGTGCACGTCGCCGTCGGCGAACAAACCGTCACGGCCTATGCCGCGGGCTACAACGCGCAGGCCAACGCCGACCTCATCGTCGCCAAAGACAAGACGGCCTCGGCCGGCAACATGCAACTGCTCGCGACGACGGCGCCCCAGCGGTCGCTCAACCCGCCCGCACCGCCCGCGCCGGCGTCCGCTGCGCCCGCCCCTGCCGCGCCTGCGTCGGCCGGCCCCGCCCCGACCGGGACGTGAACGCCGCGGCCGTGCCGCCGCGGCTCGCGATCATCGCGGCGGCGGCCGGATCGCCGGCGGGGAAGCGCGCGGCAACGCGGTAGCTGCGGACGCCATTCCGCTCTGGAGCAGGGTATCGAACGCCGCCGCGTCGACCCGGTCGGGCCCGCGGAAATCGAAGCCCGCGGTGCGCGCCGCCCACCAGGCGCCGTCGTGCAGGTCGCGCCAAGCCGCCGTCCGCGCGACGTGTCGATCGGTGCAGGCGTCCCCGACGAGGTCCTTGGCGACGGTCGGGCCGCAAAGCGAGCCCGGCACGATCGCCGTATAGGGGGCCGAGTTCGGCACGCGTGTGAAGACGCTCGACATCGGGCGCGCGTTGGCGTCTTGAATTCCGAGCGGGTCGAGACCTAAAATCAACTCGATCGTGCGCAACACGCTATCGGTCGTATAAAACCGGTGGTCGAGCGCGCGGCGTTTGACGTACGGGCCCAGTACGAACGCCGTCGAGCGATGCGTACTGACGTGATCGGGGCCCGATTGCGAGTCGTCCTCGATGATGAAGATCGCCGTGTCGTTCCAATACGGCGAATGACTGACGGCTTCGACGATCTTGCCGAGCGCGTAATCGTTGTCGGCGAATTGCAGCGCCGGCGTCGTGAGCCCGTCGAGCGCGGTTGCGAAATTTCCGAAGTGGTCGTGCGGAACCGTCATCACCTCGAGATCGGGCAGATTCCCGTTGCGGACGTAGCGGTCGAACTCGCGCTTCCACTCTTCGTAGCGAAACACGTCGGGAACGTTTTGATCGAATCCCCGGTAAAAGATGTCCGTGAGCGGCGCGAGCGCGGGCTTCGTCGTAATTGCTTGCGGTACGTGAGAGGCGAACGGCGTGCGCGAGACCGGAATGAAGTACGGACCGCTGTGCGGATCGTAATACGTGACGTCGACGTGCTCGCCGTAATCGCGCACGCTCTTGCCGTGACGCAGCGCGTCGTCCCAAATGTATCCGCCCGTCGCCTGCAGCGAGCTGTCTCCGTCGCCGAGCGTGGCTGCGACGTCTTTGGGTCCGGGTAAGATCGACGATCCGCCGGTCGGGTCGAGCAGGCCCGTTATGCGTTCGTCGAACACGCTCTTACCGCCCGACTGCGGTAAGCCGAGCGCGATATTGCGGACGACGCCCTGATAATCGTACGTGAGCCCGGCGAATTCGGCATTGCCGTACAGGACGGCTTGGGAGCGTTCGTCGTAGTCGTTGGCGTGCCCGGCGGTCGACCAATTCCAGCCCACGCCGCTCGACTCGCCGGGATCGTAATAATTATCGAGCGTTACGAAACTGGTCGCAAACGCGTGATGGTTCGGCGAGATCGGTTGCGGAAACGTAGTCAGCGACGGATCGCCATTGGCTCCCGGAAGGTCGCCGAGGACTTGGTCGAACGTGCGATTCTCGTTCGTGATGAAGATGACGTGCGCGATCTTGCGATGCAGGTACGTCATCAGCGCGTCGGGCCGCCCGCGATTCGCGAAACCGTTGTTGACATTGACCCGCGCGGAGAGCGCGGCGAGGGTCGGCGCGTCGGGCACCGGCAGGTAGAGCAGCCCGGCTTTCTCTTGCGCCCAGCCGTACTGGTTCTGGTGCGTCGCGTTCTGCCTTTTCCCGGCGGCGGGCGCGTAACCGTTTGAGGGATCGGGCCCCGGAATGCTTTTCTCATTGACGACGTAGAGCGACCGGCCGTCGCGCGAAACGGCGACGCCCGTCGGATACCAGCCCGTCGGAATACGCCCGATAACGCGGCCTGCGGCGATATCGACCACCGCGAGCGCGTTCTCGCCGCCCAGCGTGACGTACAGGCGTTTACCGTCGGGAGACGGTGCGAGCCCGTTCGCGTTCGCACCCGTAAACCGTTCGCCCCGGCGCCCGAGCGGAATCGTGCTCACGGCCACGTCGCGCTTGGTTTCGATGACCGTGACCGTGTCGCTGTTGCCGTTGACGACGTAAAGGAAGTCGCCGTCGGGCGATAGCGCCAGGTTGTTCGGCCCATCACCCGTCGGGATCGCGACGATCCGTCCACTCGCCGTGACGCTGATGACTTCGCCGTCACGCAAACTCGATACGTAGGCTTCCGCGAAGCGGCCTTCGGCGTCGGAGCGCACCGCGACGCCGTAGGGAAATTCCCCGCGCGCGATTTTGGAGCCGGGCACGAAGAACGCGACGTCGGAGACGGCCCGCGACGTCGTGTCGACGATCGAGATCGAGTCGTTCTCCATATTCGCGGCGACGAGCGTGCGGCCGTCGGCGCTCGTCGCGACGCCCGCCGTGACGGCTCCGGTCGGCAAAAGCTTCGGTACCAAAGTTCCGGCGGCGGTGTGGCTGAGGATGCCGCCGTCGTAGGCCGGCACGGCGCTCGTCTCGTTCGAGTCGTGACCGAGCACGAAGGGGGGCACGGGTTCGAACGCCGGCGCCGCGGCGATGCCGGCGCGCACGAACTGATAGACGCGGTCGTCGATGCCGCCGGACACGAAGAAGCCGCGGCCGTCGGCACGCCAAGCGATTCCATCGTAGGTGTTGGGAATCGCGATTTGGGCCAGCTTCACCGGCGCACCGTGCGTGACGTCGTACGCGAAGACCCATTCGGCTTTGGGGACGGGCTTGGCGGCGAGGTCGGGCTGACCGGTCGTGGGATCGTAGGGCTGATGCGTGATCGCGACCCCCTTCTCACTTTGGAAACCGATATTGTAGCCGCTCGTGAGGACGAGTAACGTCGTGCCGTCGGGCGAGAGCGTAACGGCGGAGGCCTCCGCCGCGTCGGCGTTCCCATCGGCCCGCAGCCCGGTCGCAAGCCGCACCAACGTCGCGCCGGGCGCCGCCGTCGGCGTAATGCGCACGCCGGTGGGCAAAACGCCGTCACCGGCCGCGGCTGCGCCGGCCTGCGGCGCGGCGGCCAAAGCCGCGCAGAGAATGCGAGCGAACGTTCGGGACGGTAGCGGCAAGGGCGAACTTCCTATCATTCAAGCAATTGGTAAAGCGATGAACCGATGACGAGCGATGAGGCGATGACGACGGATTAGCGGGCGATCAACGCGGCCTCCGAAGCCCGCAGGCGGCCCCGCAGAAAACGCTCCGCGTCTTCGATGGGAACGCCGAACCCGATGGCTTTCTCATCGTCGAAACGCGAGTCGGCCAGAGCGACGACGGCCGCGGAGCGCGCGTCGAAGATCGGCCCGCCGCTTTCTCCGGGAATGACGGGCAGGTCGAGTTCGACGGCATCTTTGCGTAAACTCGAAACCCGGCCGCCGTACACCGAGACCCGCTCGCCCAAATGCTCGTCCTCGAACGCATCGGGAATCGGATAGCCGGCGAGGCCCACGGCCGTCCCGGGCGCGAGGTCAGCCGACGACCCGAGCGCCGCCACCGGCCGATTCGGCACCGCGATCTCGACGAGGGCCAGGTCGCTTTTCGCATCCGAAGCCGTCACGTGCGCGGGAACGGTCCGTGCATCGTCGAGGGTCGCGCGTAAATTGCTCGCATCGTGAATGACGTGTTCGACGGTCAAGATTTGGGAGCCCCACGTTCCGCTTGCGACCACGACGCCGCTCCCGTACGCTTCGTCGAATTCCCCTTTGCGCTTCTTATCGTCGGCGGGAATGTTCATCGTGAAAAGGACCACGGCCGGGCGCAGCGTCGCGAACGCTTGCACGAACGGGTCGCCTTGCGCTCGCGGCGCACAACCGGCCGCGAACGTGCAGGCCGCAGCGAGCGCGAGCCGCGCGCCCTTCGACGGGCTCAGGGTCATCACACCGCTTTCGCCGCGTCGAGGCGCGCGACGATGGCTTCCCGCAGCGCTTCGAGTCCGGCGCCGGTTTGAACGCTGATCGCGAGGCCGTCCGGGCTCGAGGGCGGCGTGTACTCCGTACGGACGTCGGTCTTATTGAACGCGAGGACGGTCGGTTTCGCATCGAGTTCGAGCTCGCGTAGGATCGCTTCGACGCTTTCGCGCTGGCGCGGCCAATCCGGATTCGACGCGTCGAGCACGTGAACGAGAACGGCCGCGCCCGAGAGCTCTTCGAGCGTCGCGCGAAACGCGGCGACGAGTTCTTTGGGTAATTCCGTGATGAAGCCGACGGTGTCGGCCATCTGAGCGAATCGGCCGGGGGCGAGGTACACCCGGCGCAGCGTGGGGTCGAGCGTAGCGAACGGCTGATCGGCGACGAAGGCGGCGTCGCTCGTCGCATGCGAGAGCCGGTTGAGCAACGACGACTTGCCGACGTTCGTATAGCCGACGAGCGCCACGAGCGGCGTGCTATCGGGCGGCGCCCGTCGCGTCGTGCGCGAACGGCGCACGTTCTCGAGTTGGCCGCGCAAGAGGGAGACGCGGTCTTGGATCTTACGCCGGTCGACTTCGAGTTTCGTTTCGCCGGGACCGCGCGTTCCGACGCCGCCGCCCAGGCGCGAGAGCGCCGTACTCGAACCGATTAAATTGGCTTGCCGGAAGCGCAATTGGGCGAGTTCGACCTGCAGTTTGCCTTCGCGGCTGCGGGCGCGCTGCGCGAAAATATCGAGGATGACCATCGTGCGGTCGACGATCGGCAGCGGCACGATCTTCTCGAGATTCGTGCGCTGCCGCGGACGCAAATCGTTGAACACGAATATTTTGGTCGCGCCGAGTTCTTCGGCGAGCGTAACGATCTCGTGCGCCTTGCCGCTGCCGACGAGCGTTGCCGCATCGACGTGGTCGAGGCGCTGCACGAGCCGGCCCGCAAGCGTCGCGCCGGCCGCGGAAATCAGCGCTTCGAATTCGGCGAGTTCGGGTTCGAGCGGACGTTTGGGATCGCGCAGGTCGACGGCCACCACGAGCGCGCGTTCGGGTGCGGGCGCCGTCGAAACGCTCGCGCCCCTAGCCACGGGCGTGCAGCCGCGCGATCAGCCACGCGAGCCCTTCGTTGTAGCGCGGGCCGGGACGTTCGAGGATGTCGGGGTCGTCGAGCACGTACACGCGCCCGTTGCGGACGGCGCGAAGTGCGTTCCACGGCGCGACGCGCAGCAGCGCGGGCAGCGCGCAATAGCGGTCGGCCACGATGACGTCCGGCTGGGCTGCGAGCAACGCTTCAGCACTAAAGCGTGGATACGCGTCGGGAACGCGCGCCGCGTCGGTGCCGCCGGCGAGTTCGACGAGGTGGGCGATGAACGACGACGTGCCGGCGGTTACGATCGGACTCGTTTCGAGCACGACGAAGGTGGCGGGGCGATCGCGGGGCAGGCGCCGCACGAGGGCGGCCGTCCGGGCGTGCAGCGTGCGGACGAGCGCGTTTGCCTCACGCGCGTGTCCGGTGAGGGTTCCAAGCCGCCCGAGGGTCGTGAAGATCTCGGCGTACGTGTCGTCGGCGAGCAGTTCGACGTGAAGACCCGTGCGCGCGACGTCGGCGACCAAGCGCGCCTGCGCCGCAATGCCGACGACGAGATCCGGGTGCAGCCGCACGATCCGCTCCGCGTCGATCGAGGTAAACGAGGCGACCGCCGGCAGCTTTGCCGCTTCGGCCGGATAATCCGTATCTTGCGAAACGGCCACGACCTCGCGACCCGCGCCGATGGCGAAGAGATCCTCGGTGAGCGAGGGCATCAACGACACGACGCGCAGCGGACGCCCCGCGGCGACGCGCTCGGGATGCGCCGAGACGATCGCGGGCGAGCGGCAAAGGAATGCCAGAGCGACGAGCACGCTCACCATGGGCCGGAAGGGCATCGAGCGAGGTTCGCTCGGATCTTTCGAGGAGCCTCGGTCTTAGACGGGACGCCCGAGGGCGTGGAGGTCGAGGGCGACGCCGGCAACGACGACGTACGCGTGCAGCGCCGCCGCGCCCAGCGCTTGGTGAGCGCGGCCGAGGACGTCGCGGAAGACGCGGCCCGAAGGGTACTCCGGTACGATGCCCCAGCCGGTCTCATCGCCGACGACGATGACGTAGGCGCGCGCCTCCAGCAGCGCCCGGGTTACCTCGGCGAGTTCCGCCTCGAGATCCGCTTCGTCGAGCGCGCTCGCTTCGCGCGCCGCGAGATCGGAATCCGCCGTTGCCCCGAGGCCTGCGAGGCGCGCGCGCATCCGTTCTCCGAGCCACGTTCCGGTCGAGTCGACGACGAGCGTCTGCTCTGCATTATTGGCCGCGCGCAAAATCGCCGGGAGCGTCGGCGCGCCCGGCGCCGCGGTTTCGACGATGCGCCAGGCGGCCGGCCGGCGAGCCCGATGGTGGGCGATGCGCGCGGCCCACTCCTGGTCCTCCGGATCGTTGTACGCCGTCGCCACGTAGGTCACGTCGCCGCCCCGCTCTTGCGCGAGGCGCTCCGCGAAGCGACTCTTGCCCGAGCGCACGGGACCGGTGATGAAAACCAGCGGCATCGCCGCTGGCTACGCGGCGCCAGGGACGCGTGCCTGTGCTCCGTAAGCCGCCCGACGTGTTCACCTACGCGGCGCTGGCGGCGGCCATGTTCGCGGCGCTCGCGATCGGGCTCTTCACCGGCGGCACCTCGATTGCACCCGGCGACGTCGCGTACGCGCTCGGCCACCCCCGCCTTTCGAGTGACGTCGGGACGATCGTTTGGGCGCTGCGCCTGCCGCGCGTCGCCATTGCGGCGTGCGTCGGCGCGAGCCTCGCGGTGTCCGGGTTTCTCTTGCAGGCGCTGCTGCGCAACCCGCTCGTCGACCCGTTTCTCACCGGCGTGAGCGCCGGTTCGGCCGCCGCAGTCGCCGTCGCGATCGCCGCCGGCGTAGCCGCGCCGTTCGTACCGCCGCTCGGCTTCGCGGCGGGTCTGGGCACGGCGATCCTGGTCGGATTTCTCGCACGGCGTGGCGGCGGCATCGACGTCGAACGGCTGATCCTGGCCGGCGTCTCGCTTTCGGCGCTCTTCTCGGCGATCGTAACGCTCGCGCTCTTACGCCTCGGGCGCGGCGGCGGCGACACGGTACTGGCTTGGCTCGCCGGATCGCTCGCGGGCCGCGGCTGGAGCGATCTCGGCCTCGTGCTGCCCTATCTCGGCGCCGGCTGCCTCCTTGCCGCCGCGGCGGTGCCGGCGCTCAACGCCCTTCGGCTGGGGCACGGCCTCGCCCGGGCGGTCGGCGTCGACGTCGCGCGCACGCAATGGCTCGTGCTCGGCAGCACGGCGCTACTCGTAGCCGCGGCGGTCACCCTTTCCGGTGTCGTCGGCTTCGTGGGACTCATCGTGCCGCACGTCGCGCGCCGGATCACGGGCACCGACGCGCGCCGCTCGCTGGTGAGCGCGGCCATGCTCGGCGCGACCCTCGTTCCGCTCGCCGATGCGCTGGCCCGGTCCCTCGCGCCGCCGCTCGAAATCCCGCTCGGCGTCCTGCTCGCTTTTGTGGGCGTGCCGGCCTTCTTGTACCTCTACCTTCGGCCGCAAGGCGCGCGCAGGCTTTGGGGCACCTGAGCCTGCGCGACGTGCGCGTCGCCGCCGGGGGCCGCCGGCTCCTCGAGGGCGTCTCGCTCGCCGCGATACCGGGCGAACTGATCGCGCTCGTGGGACCCAACGGCGCCGGCAAGACGACGCTCCTGCGCGCCATTGCCGGACTCGCGCCGCCCGAGCACGGCGAAATTCTCATCGACGGCCGAAACGTCGCGACCATGCGTCCGCGGGAACGCGCGCGCAGCGTTGCCCTCATCGCGGGCGACGCGGAGCTGCCCTACGGCACGACGGTGCGCGAGGTCGTCGCCACGGGCCGCTACGCCTTTCGCGCGTGGTGGGACTGGTCGCAGAGCGACGGCGACCTGGAAGCGGCCAACGGCGCACTCGAAAGCGTCGGCCTCGGCGCCTTCGGCGAGCGCGACTTCGAAACGCTTTCTTCGGGGGAACGCCAACGCGCTTGGCTCGCCCTCGCCCTCGCCCAAGACGCCGGACTCGTGCTGCTCGACGAACCGACGTCGCACCTCGATCCGCGGCACGCACTCGAAACGCTCCGCGCGATCCGCGGCCTCGCGCGCGGCGCGACGACCGCGCTCGTCGTGCTCCACGACCTCAATGAAGCCGCGGCCATCGCCGACCGCGTAGCGGTGCTCGGCGACGGCCGCCTCTTAGCCTGCGCGCCGCCGGATGACGCGTTGGATCCGGCGATTCTCGAGCGCGCTTTCGGCATCGCCTTCGACCGCGTGAGCATCGACGGAGCGGCCCGCGTCATGCCGCACGGGTACCGCTCCGTCGCTTTCCCGTGACGCCAGAGCGTTCTACGGAAACTTGACGATCGTCTCGACTCCGATCGACTCTTGATGCGGGCGACCGACATCGGTCGCCGGGTCGTAGCCGCGATACGAGAACGCATCGACGTCGCTCGCGTCGATGCGATACTCGGCCCGGAACACGAAGTTCGTGCCGGGCGAATATTGCAGAGTCACGGTGCTCGACTGAACGCGCTGCGCGAGCGACGTGCGGAAGCCATTGGGATCGCCGAAGGTCTCTTCGCGAAACGCGAGCCCGTACACCGGCGTGAATTGATAGTCGAGATAACCGGCGATCTCGTTCCAGTGCGCCGTCGGGAAGGCGCCCGTGCCGTCGGCGAGTTGCGTGCCGTTGTCGTAGTTCGCGACCAGCGTGAGGGCACTCGTCGGATGAACCGTAAGGACGCCGTCGTAGAGCATGCGATTGGTGTAAACCGGCGCCACGCCGAGCGCGGAATTTCCGGTCAGGGCGAAGTCGTTGCCGTTGTACGTGTCGAGCGTTACCGCGTAACCGGGTGTCGGGGTCAGCAGGATCGCGCCTTCGAGCGTCTTCTTTTTGCCCGCGAATTTCCAGTCGTCCCAACCGTTGTTCGCGCCGACGACGAGCGACACTTTCGGATTCACGGCATAGGTGAGACGGGCGCCCGTATGCGTGAACGGGATCGCGTAACCGAAGCCGTACGAACGCGAATAGTTGTAGTCGGTCGGCGATTCGATCACTTCGGCGCCGGCCAACGTTTCGAATTTACCGGCGATGAGGGTGACCGGTCCGCGCACGGCCTGGATGTACGCCTGCGTGAGGTTATTGCCCGAACGCGATTGACCGTTGGAGGCCATGACGTCGGCGTCGGTACCAAAACTGCCCTCGAGTTTACCGCTGATGAACGGTCCGTTGAGCGTCATCTGAAGGTTGGCGTTTTGCAGATCGAGCGCATTTCCGAAGTCATTGGCCGGCGCGAGCTGACGGCCGCCGTTCTCGTCGAAGAACGGCCCCGTGCTCGCGTCGAAGACGCGGCTCGGCGTGCCGGTGGTAAAGCGCGCGACGTTGGATCCTTGGATCGACGTGAAGCCGCCGTCGGCATATCCGTTGAGGGTGATCAATTTGTACGGCGTCGGCGTGGGCGACGGCGCCGCCGAAGCGGATGCGGCCGGCGAAGGCGCGCCCGAGCCTGCCGGCGCGGGCGGCTTTGCCGTCGGGCTCGCGCTCGGAGCGGGTTGCGCGAAGGCAGCGACGGAAGCGCAAAGGGAGACGGCGCACGCGAAGATCGCGGCGGCGATTGAGTTACGGCTTGGCAAAGAACCTCCTAAGATTCAGGTCCAAACGATGACGCGACGCCGAAGCCCCCTACAAATAGGCCGAACTCGCAGACGCCGGGACGTTTGAAGCATTAGCCTACTTTAGTAACCAACCTATGATGGCGCATTAACCAGATGACGTAAGAAACGGCTCCTCAGTTCTTCGCTCCGCCGAGAACCGCGCTCTCGCCACTCGGGCGAACGAGATGGATATCACTCGATAGCACCCACCCAAAGCGACCTTTGTAGGGTCCCGTCATCACCTTCACGCCGATCGCCGCCTCATCACCGGTGGCAAATTTCGGATGCGCCGCGGCCCGAACGCAGGAGACGACGAGCGCCTGCGTCCCCGGTTCGGCGAGCAACGTGTGCGCGAAAATCGCGCGCGTGTTGCCCCACGCTCCGGCCGCGTAGTCGGCGAGCCGTCCCCGCGAATCCCACAGGAACACGGCCGGATCGACGGCGTCGGATTCGAGGATCACGCGGCCGCCGGGGCCCGTCTCGCATTCGCCGCCGGCAAAGGCCGCGCGGATCGCCGCAACCGCGAAGGCGACGATCGCACCGCCCGTCACGAGGGTTCGGCCCAACTTCACGCGCTTTGCTCGAGCGAGTTACCGCGGTCGAGCCACGCTGCGAAATCCGCCGCCGTCATCGGCGGCGCAATGCAGAAACCTTGGATCGCATCGCAATCGAGCTCGACGAGCGCATCGCGCTGGGCTGCAGTTTCGGCGCCCTTCGCGATCACGTGCCAGCCGAGCGAGCGCGCCACGAGAACCGACGCCTCGACGATGGCCCGCGTGGTCCGGCTTACCAAAATCCCCTCGACGAGCTGCCGCTCGAGTTTGAGCGCGTCGATGGGAAGGTGCGAAACTGCCGCGACGCCGCTGAGGCTGCCGTCGAACCCGTCGAGCACGAAGCCGATGCCGCTTTGCGCGCAGTGCTCGGTAAAGCGGGCGAACCGGTCTCCACCTTCGCCACCCAATTGCGCGGTCGAGATTTCAATTCGTAAGCCGCGGGCGTCGTGGCCGAGTTCGTCATCGCAGAGAAGCATGTCGATCTCGCTAAGGTCGTAGGCTGCGAGATTGACGTCGACGCGAATCGGAATTCCGGCCGCATTCCAAGCGCGCACTTGGGCCGACGCTTCGCGCAACACCCAGCGATCCAAAGCGCGCCGGCCACCATGGTCCGCAGCGATCGACCAGCCGCGCCCGGGCGCGAGCAAACCGTGCACCGGATGAATGCGGCGGACGAGCGCCTCGACGGCTGCGACGCGGCCGGTTTTGACGCCGAGAATCGGCTGATAGCAAAGAACGTAACCGGGGTCGGGCGATTCGAGCGTTTCGGACGAACCGCCGGCCGCTGCGGCCGCTGCGGGCTCGCCGCGTCCGACCCGGGCCTCGCAAAAACGCACCTGCGAGCCGCCTTCGTCTTTCGCCGCGTACATCGCGGCGTCGGCGCAGGCGAGCAACTCCTCGCGCTCGCGCGCGTCGTCGGGGAAAATCGCGACACCGATGCTTGCCGAAAGCGAAAAGCGATACCCCTCAACGGTGAACGGCAAGGTCAGGACGCCGCCGATTCGCTGCGCGATCGACTCGACCTCGCTCCGTTCCGCAATCGCCGGCATGACGATTGCGAATTCGTCGCCGCCGAGCCGGCCGATGTACTCGTCGCGGCGCAGCGTTCCGCGCAAGCGCTGCGCGATCTCCGCGAGCACGAGGTCGCCGCCGCGGTGCCCGACCGTATCGTTGACGGCCTTAAAGCCGTCGATATCGAGGAACAGCACGGCGGAGCGCTTCTCGCCGAGCGCGGCTTCCCCGAGCGCATCGTCGAGGCGTTTGAGCAGCGCGATGCGGTTCGGCAGTGAGGTGAGTCCGTCGAAATACGCGAGGCGCTCGACCCGCTCGTCGCTCGCCCTGCGCTCGACGCCGCGGGCAACCGCTTCGACGACGTCGTCGAAATACTCCCAATCGCCGGCGTCGAACGGCTCGCGAACGGGCTCGTGCGACGAAAAGGTCAGGAGCCAGCGTTGATCGCCGACGCGAAAGGCCGTCGATAGGAACGCGCGCGTGTGCCCGGCCACGTCGGCGAACTCGGGGTCCAAGGCCGTGTCGAGCACCGCGAAGATTCCCGGCCCGGCGACGGCCCGGCGTTCGAGTGAGGTCGCAAGCGGCACCCGTTCGCCGTCGCGCGCCGCCCCGTCGGAGAAATCGACCACGAGTTCGCCGCGCTCGACGCGGGCGAGCGTCACGCGTTCGAGCCCCAAACCGCGCGCGGCCTCGCGCAAGATCGCGCGGACCTGCTCCGAACCGCCGACTCCCTGCCGCACGACGAGCGTCCACAGCGATTGCCGCCGCTCGACCCGTCGCGGCCGCAAGCCTCCACCGGGCGCCACGGCGCGCGGTTGGAGCGTGACGAGGCGAACGTCCGGCGCGTCGCCGCGGAGCCATTCGAGCGACACGGCGCAGGGGATTTCGCCGTCCCGCGTCGCGACACGCGTCTCGAAGGAACGCTCGGAGCCGTCGACGAGTTCGGGAACGAACGCCAAGATGCGCGCCGCGTCGAGTCGATCCTCGCTCAGATCGAACATCCGCGCCGCAACGGCATTCACGTGGGAAACGCGTCCGCTCGCCGCATCGAAGACAAAGACGGCAACGGGAGCAACGCCGTCCTCGTACCGTTCGCGCACGAACGGCGATTGGTCGAACATCTTCCGGGCTCCATTCGTCCTCCTCGAAAAAAGCCCGCCTGCCGGACCGGCGCCTTCCTGCCGTCCCCGCGACCGTATTTCTCCAGGATATCTCGACGCCTCAACGAACCGGGAAAGACCTTTTGCGTAACATGAGCGAACTCGGTGTCGGCCTGCTCGTCGCGATCTTCGTCGTCGGGCGTTTTCTGTTTCGCGAGTTGCGCGAGCGCCGTTACGCGATCGGCCGTATCTACATCCTCCCCGCCATCGTCGGCGCGATCGCCGTCGCGCTCATCGCGCTGTCGTGGGCCGATGAACCGGCAGCGCGCGGCCTGCTCGCACTCAGTTGCGTCGCGGGACTCGCGCTCGGCGGCGCGATCGGCTACGGCGTGGCGCACTTCACGACGGTTCGCGTTACCTCCGATCCCAAGGTCCTCTACTCGCGCGGCTCGTACGCGACGGTGGCGATTTGGATCGTCGCCTTCGCCCTCCGTTTCTTCGCCCGCGTGGGCGCCTCCGGCGGGCACCTCGCGCGCCCGACCCACGACGCGCTCGCCTTCAATGCGGCGCTGCTGTTGCTCCTCGGGAGCGCGCTCTTCTTCGTGCGGTACCGGCTTCTCGTAGCCGCGAAGTCGGAACGCGCGCGCGGCATCGCAACCGCAATCTCCGCGATCTAAGCGGCAATGAGGCGCATGCGCAACGTGATGCGTCCGCTCGGGGCGCTTGCCGGTCTCACGGGCGCAGCGGCGCTCGTCAATCGTTCGCTGCGCAGCGACGGCCCGTTGCCCGTCGACCACGTCGGGGGGACGCGCCTGCCGTGGACGTGGCGCTCCTACGATATTTTCGTAACGGAACTTGGGGCCCGCACCGCCGAGCCGCAGGCGCTACCGATTTTGCTCGTTCACGGCATCTACGCGGGCGCGTCCTCGTTCGAATATCGCAAGCTGGCGCCGCTCTTGGCCGAGCGGCATCGGGTCGTCGCGCTCGACTTGCTCGGATGCGGACTTTCGGAGATGCCCGACCTCGTCTACACCGCCGAACTCTTCGTCGAACAGATCGTCGACGCGCTCGGCGAATTCTTTGCCGGGCCGATGATGCTCGTCGGCAGTTCGCTTGGCGGAGCGCTGGCGATTCGCGCCGCGGTGCGTGCCCCGGACCGCGTGCGCGCACTCGGGGCGATCGCTCCGACGGGCCTCGCCGGGGTGCTCGACGGCGAACCCGTGGCCGCGCAACGGATCGTCGGTGCGCTGTTCCGTTCGCCTCTCGTGGGCGAGACGGCCTGGAACGGTCTCGCTTCCAAACCCTCGCTCCGTTGGTTTCTCGCAAATCAGTCCTACGCCGATCCGGCATCGATTACGACCGAGGTGCTCGACCACTATTACGCGGTCACCCATCAGCCCGGCGCACGGTTCGTTCCCTCGTACTTCGTGGGCGGCGGCCTCAACACGGACGTGGCCCGCGACCTCCCGTTCGTCGAAGCACCGCTCCTCGTGCTCTGGGGCGACGATGCGTCGCGGACCAATGCCGTCGCGAATGCCGCGGAATACGCCCGGCTTGCCGCCCACGGATCGATTGCGACGTTTCCGCTCTCGGGTTTATTACCGCACGAAGAGGCGCCCGCCGCCGTCGCCGCGGCGATCGAACGCTTTCTGGCACCGGGCGAGGAGACGCTTGCGGAGGCCCGAAACGCGCCGCACATGTCCGTCAAAGCCGTCCCCGACATCTTCAAGAGCTATGACGTTCGCGGCATCTACCCCGCCGAACTCAGCGACGATTTAGCGTACGACATCGGCCGCGCGCTCGTCGCCGAACTCGGCGTCACGTCGATTGTGGCCGGTCGCGATATGCGGCCCTCGGGAGAAGCCCTCTTTGCGGCTCTCGCGCGCGGCGCGAACGAAGCCGGCGCCGACGTGACCGATATCGGCCTCGTCTCGACGGACGCGCTCTATTTCGCGGTCGGCAAATACGATTTTGCCGGCGGCGTCATGATTACGGCGTCGCACAATCCGGCCAACTACAACGGCTTGAAGATGACGCGCGACCGCGCCCAGGCGATCTCGTTCGAGACGGGGCTCTCGGCGATCCGGGACCGCATTGCAAGCGGTAATTTTCCGCCGCCGGCCGCCGTGCCCGGCACGATGCACCGGCGCGACGTGCTCGACGATTTCGCCGCGCATTGTCTCGGGTTCGTGGATCCCGCAAAGATCAAGCCGTTCAAGATCGCAATCGACGCCGGCAACGGCATGGCCGGGCTGACCGTACCGTATGTCTTCAAGCATCTGCCCTGCCACGTCACGCCGCTTTTCTTCGAGCTCGACGGTACGTTCCCGAACCATCCGGCGAGCCCGATCGAGCCCGAGAACATGGTCGATCTGCAGAAGGCGGTCGTGGAGAACGGCTGCGATTTGGGCGTCGCTTTCGACGGCGATGCCGACCGCATGTTCATCGTCGACGAGAAGGGCGGATTGATCGGCGGCGACATCGTGACCGCGCTCGTCGCTATTAACACGCTCGAGCGCTATCCGGGCGCGACGATCCTGTACAATCTGATCTGCAGTCGCAGCGTCCCCGAGGCGATCGAAAAGAACGGCGGCGTGGCCGTTCGTTCGCAAGTCGGCCATTCGTTGATCAAGAAAACGATGCGCGACCGCAACGTCGTCTTCGGCGGGGAGCATTCGGGCCATTTCTATTTCCGCGAAAACTGGTTCGCCGATTCGGGAATGATCGCGCTCTTACAATGTCTCGAGGTCTTCAGCAACGCGAACCTGCCGGTCAGCGCGGTGATCGCGCCGATCGACAAGCGTTTTCGTTCGGGTGAAATCAATAGCCGGGTCAAAGACATTCCGGGCAAACTCGCGGAGCTCGAGGCGCACTATGCCGACGGCGAAATCGATCATCTCGACGGCCTCACCGTCGGTTATCCGGACTGGTGGATGAACGTCCGCCCCTCAAATACCGAACCGCTCTTGCGGCTCAACGTCGAAGGCGACACGCTGGCCGCGATGGAGCGCAACCGCGACGAGGCCCTTCGAATCATTCGCGGTTGACGCCGCCGCAGCACGCCGTCGCGGAGCCTGCGGAATTAGTCGCCTCCCTCGCGGCGCTCGAGTCGCTGCTCGGCGACGAAAAGCTCGAAGCGTGGCCGACGCGCGCCGACGATCTCGCGCTCCTGCGCACGGCGCGCGCTCGGCTCGAGCGGCGTTTCACGCTCGCCGTCGTCGGTGAATTCTCGAGCGGAAAATCCTATCTCCTGAACGCCTTGCTCGAGAAGACGCGGTACGACGTCAATCGCCGCATCGTGGGCCTGCTCGCGACCGACATCAACCCCTCGACGGCGACGATCACCGAACTCGAATACGGCCAAAGCGAGTCGGCCGTTGCGACCTACCCGTCGGGTCGAACCGAACGCATCGCCCTCGACAGTCTCGCGCGTTTCGTCGCGGTCGGTCGCGGCGACGGGCGCGGCGAACTCCACGGCGTAGCATCGGACACCGTCTCCGAATTCGGTGAAGACGTTGCGCCCGATTTCGTCGTCGTCGCCGTCAATTCACCGTTCCTGCGCGGCGGCTTCGTCGTGGCCGATACGCCCGGACTCGCTTCGCTCAATCCCGCCCACCGCCGCGCGACGCTCGCCTATCTACCGCGCTCGGATGCCGTGCTCTATCTCATCGATACGCAACAGCCGTTCACCGAGGGCGATGCCGCGTTTCTCGGCTTGATCGGGGAGCACGTGCAAACGATCTTTATCGTGCAGACGAAAATCGATCTCTGGGGCCAGCGTGAGAGCGACGGACGCCCGGCGTGGGAAGCGGCCCGCGCGCGGATCGTCGAACGCGCGGCGCGGCACGCACCCGGCGCGGAGGTCTACTCCGTCTCCGCGCGCGACTACGCTGCGAGCACGCTCGACGGCGACGCCGCGCTCCGCGAAGCGAGCGGGTTTCCGGCGCTGCTCGGCGGCCTCGAACGGTCGCTTGCGCTCCGCACTCGGGAAGCGCGCAACGTCCGCGCGCGCGCGACGATGCGCGCCCTGGTCGACAAGACGGGCGCCCGCGTTCGCCGCGCTGCGGCGCTGCTCGAGAGCGATGCGGCGGCGCTCGTTGCGGAGCGGGAGCGGGCCGCTCTCGAATTGACCGAGCGCGAGCGCGCGCTCGGCCGCGAACGCGACGAAACGAGCCGGGCCGGCGTCGAGCGCCGCGCTTGGATCGTCGAACGCGGTGCGGCTTTGGCCGAACGAGCGACCCGGGCGCTCGCCACGGCGATCGACGTGGCGGACATCGAACGGGTGCGCGACCGCGGTAAATTCGGAAGCCTCGTCGACGCCACGGTCGCACCGGTTTGGACCGAGTATGCGCGCGATGTCGCGGGTCACGTCGCGCGCGCGCTCGAGCGCATCGCGCGTTCGCGCGCCGGCTTGCGCATCGGGGATCTCGCCGCTCTGCGCTTGGGCGGCGAGCCCGGTACGGGCGCCTGGTCGCGCGATCTCGCAAGCGGCATCACCTCGACGATCGTGCTCGGCGCGATCGGCGGACCCACCGTCAATTTCGTCTATCGGATCGGCAGCGCTTTTGCCGCGCAACGGCCCGGCGCGTACATGAAGCGCGAACTCGGCGCGGATTTGCAGCGGACGTTTTTCCCGTCCTTCGAAGCGGAGGTGCGGACCTTCGTCGATGAGATCGCCGCGCGCATCGCCGGAATCTACGACGACGTCGCCGCGCTCATCGAACGCGAACGCGCCGTCGCGCGGGCCGAAACGCTCGAGCCGATCGAGCGCGCGCTATGCCTCGCCGAAGCGGGACAACGCGACGCCGCGCGAGAGGAACTCGGTCACGCCGGCGCCCGGCTCGCCGCAATCGAAGCCGCACTCGGCGAGAGCGAACGGAACGGCCTCGCGCGCGTCTCGGAGACGCTCGCGGCACGTGCGGACGAAACGGTGAGCCGGCCACAAGAACCCGAGCGGGTCGTGCTTGCGTTCGACGCCGGCGCCTACGACCGCGGGCTGCGGCCCGAACGCTACCGCGTCGTGGTCTTGGGAGCGCTGCGGCGCGGGAAATCGAGTCTGATCAACGCCATCGCCGGAACCCGGCTTCTCGCCGACGAGGGCGGCGCGGAAGCGCACTTTCCGGTGCACGTGCGTTACGGTCCGGCGGAGCGCGCGTACGCACTCGAACGGGACGGCAACTGGCGGGAAATCCCCGCCCGTGACGCCATGACGCAAGCGTCCCGCGCTCCGGTTCTCATCGAAACGCCGTGGTCGCTGCCGCGCGAACTCGTCCTCGTGCACGCGCCGGCATTCGATTCGGGCAACGATTTCGCCGAGGAGATCGCGCTCGCCGCCGCGCGCGCCGCAAGCGAAGTCGTGGGCCTCTTTTCACGCCAGCTCTCCGATCGCGAACTCGCTCTCTACGGCCGAGTCGCCGAGTTTGAAAAGCCGATGCTGCTCGCGCACACGATCGCCGATAACGAGACGGCCGGCGAACGGCGCACGGTCGTCGAACTCGCCGCGCGCTACGTCCGCGAGCGCGGGATTCCGGTCGGGCGGATCTTCACCATCTCGGCGCTCGATTTTCTGGCGGCGGCGCACGAACGGCGCGCTGCCGCCGGCTGGAACGAACTCGAGGCTCTGCGCGACACGCTGCGCGCGCATGCCGAAGAACACATGCGCCGGCAAGAGCTCCGCCGCCGCACGGCACTCGGCGATGCCGCGCCGGTGGGCGCCGGGCCGACGGCGCCGCCGACCGGCGGCTTGCGCACGACGATCGCCCGGCTCTTGGGGCGTTCGAGAGACCTCTAGTTTCGAGGTTCACCCTCGTCCGGCCGGGAATAGTGAGACGTGGCACGTACGTATTCACTGGGACCCGCGCGACTCGCGCTTGGAACGGGTGACGCGTTCGACGGTCGCCTCGTCGTCGAGAACGGCCGCATCAAGGACATTCTTCGCGGGGACGGGCCCGTCGACCGCCGCTTACCGCCGGGAACGAGCGTCGCGCCCGGCCTCATCGACGTTCACACGAACGGCTCGGGCGACGTGCTCTTCAACCGCGATCAGAGCAACGCGGTGGAGACGGCGTCGCAGAACTATCCGACGCAGGGCACGACGGGATTCGTCGCAACCATCATGACCGCGCCGTGGGAGTCGATGCTTCACGCGGCGAGCGAGAGCGCCGAGGCGGCCCATCAAATCGCGGAGACCTCGACGCCGAACGGTGCGCGCTGCCTCGGGATCCATTTCGAAGGCCCGTTCCTCAACCCGAAATTCCGGCGCGTGCATCGAAACGATTGGCTGCTGCCCGCGACGGCCGAGCGAACGCGAAGTCTGATCGAAGCGGCGCGCGGGGCGCTCGTGATGGTGACGATGGCTCCCGAAGTCGAAGGCGTCGCCGACGCAGCGCGCTTCTTCTTCGATCAGGGCATCGTCGCTTCGGCGGGACACACGTCGGCGAAATTCCGGGACGGCGTTCTCGCGATCGAACGCGGTTTCCGGACGCTGACGCACGCCTTCAACGCGATGCCGCCGCTCGATCACCGGGAGCCCTCGATCCTCGCGGCGTTCATGGCCGAACCGCGAACGACCGTGCAGGTGATCTGCGACGGCTATCACGTCGCTCCCGTGATGGTCGATTTGCTCTACCGCACGCTCGGCGACCGCCTCGTGCTCGCGACCGATTACATGGCGCCGACCGGCAGCGGTTACCGCATCGAGGGCGGCGTCGTTCGCGCCGAAGACGGCACGATCGCCGGATCCGCCTTACACACCGATCGCGCGGTCCGCAACCTCATGCAGTTTGCCGGGTTGCCCTTCGAACGCGCCGTCGTCAATGCGAGCGCCGCACCGGCGCGGCTTCTGGGCATCGAGCGCGATTGCGGTACGATCGCCGTCGGCAAGCGCGCCGACCTCTCGATCTGGGACGATCGCTACGAGGTGCTCGCGACGATCGTCGCCGGCGAAGCCGTCTACGGCGCGCATCATCTCGCCGCGGGGAGCCCGAGCACGACCAGCGTCGGTTAGAGCCGCGTTGCCGACCGGCGCTTAGTTGACGCGATGCAGCGGCGATTCGACGACGAACGAAACGTTGTCGACGGCGAACGTGGTTTGCGCGCTCGCATTTCCGTCGCCGTGAACGCCGAGATAGAGATATAACGTTTGTCCCGCGAGAGCCGTCACGTCGAACGTGAAGAGCTGTCGTCCGTGCGTCGTGACGACGTCGTGGACGAGCGTCTGCATCGGCGCGGACCAATCCATGCGCGACGTTCCGTCGTAGAACGACACTTCTTGGTAGGCTCGCTTGCCGTCTGCTTCGGTGGAACTCGCCCGCGCCCAAAACTGAAGGAAAACACGCGCCGCCATCGGCACGACGACCTGTTGGCAGATGCCGGAGTTTCCGGAAATTTCGCCCGTTCCGGCGGCCCCCATCACGACGGCCCAACGTCCGTCGTCGGCGGACGTTCGTTCGAGCGAGACGGGAACGTTACCGCAATCGTTCCAGAGCGATAACTTGCCGGCGCGACCTTCGAGTTCGAAAGCGGGGTCCCGGATCGGACCCGATTCCGGAGGCGCCGCCGCGAGGACGGCGGCAAGACCGAACGCAAGGAGGAACGGATGCATGGCGAATCATTCGCGCTGGAAAAAAACTTTTCCGCCTCATTTTCATTGGTCTGCGAACGCTTTGAAGCTCGCTAATCCGGCCGGCGTCAACGACCAGTTTTCGCTCGGGCCGAGGGCATCGAAGTACGATAGGGCCTGCAGCAGCGGAAATCGGGTGGCGAGGGTCGCGCGGGAGTTACCGTTGAGATACGCCGGCTGATGCGGCGCGGTCGTGCCCGTTTCACCTACCGCGAACGGATGCGCGCCCGTCCCGAGTGAGGCGTAGGCGGCGTAGCCGGGGCCGAGCGTCGCCACGAGACTGCGCCCGAAGGCGTCGTAGGCATCGATGCCGATCCAGTCGACGTAGGCGTCGCCCGGCCAATACGGCAACGCGGAGGGCGACCCGCTACCGGCATC
>Ga0116227_10001932_pt1 | contig 47179 bp, 33 predicted proteins | sample S1TSphgellanicum_FD_89693 | JGI IMG/M metagenome (GOLD analysis project Ga0116227, IMG submission 89693) | Host-associated microbial communities from peat moss isolated from Minnesota, USA - S1T2_Fb - Sphagnum magellanicum MG | ecosystem: Host-associated > Plants > Peat moss > Unclassified... | reverse complement strand
ATATTGGGTTGTGAGGAGAATGGGGTTTGGAAACTTAACTTGACTCCAAAGATACCCACCCAAATGCTTCACGCAAAACACAACACCAAAATACTCGCCTACCTAAACCCCCCTTAAAATTACACAACACTACACAACATCCAAAACACTCTTTCTTCACAAAAACACTCTTTTTCTTTTTTGTTAAGTCTTGGCCGTCAAGTGTAACTACCGGAGCGCGCTTTCGCTCTCTCTCTCTCTCTCTCTTCCTCTCCTCTCTCGTTGGCGTCTTCGTATACTCTTGTGCGTACCAAGAAGCAAGCTCCTCTTGCTTGCTGTCATCGCGCTTTCTTGCGATCTACCACAATGTTTGCAGCACGCGGAATCACCATACTGGATTTCTTCTTCTTGCTCTTGTTGTTGTTGGTGGTGGTCTGCTTCCTCTTCTTCTTCAGTAGCTTGTTTTTACTTGGTAAGCTTAAGGTGGAATTGGAAGTGTGGTGGTGTTTTTGTTATCAGACTACTGGAGAACGTTCTCGTCGACATCGTCTTGTAACTTTCGAGAAGTGGCGTGGGAGGAGGAGGAGGAGAAGAAGAAGAAGAAGAAGAAAGGAAAGAGTGGATTTCGTTTCTGAGGTTTCTGAGGAAAGTTTAGGTTTGGTTTTGGGTTGTGAGGAGGACGTGGTCTTGGTTTTAGGGAGAGAAAGGCAAGAAGAAAGTGATCTGGTTTCTTCTTCAGGGAGTGAGTCATGTTGCGGATTTTGGGAAGGTTGGTATGGTGGGCGCCATACCCATTGCCATCGGTATTGGGATTGGGGAGAAGAAGCTCGGGGAGTGCGGTAGTTAAAGCTCCTCCTCCTGCTGCTGCTGCTGCTGCTGCTGCTGTGCGGTGGTTTGCCAAGAGAAAGTATCCTGTCAATCAAGATCGAATTGGAGAACAGAGTAAATACAAAGATCTTGAGGACTGGGAGTTTGCTGGAGATGAAGAAGAGACAAAGGAAGTGGAGAATGATTTCAGATTTCAGGCTGAAGCTCTTCATCTGTACGTGGGGTTTTTTCTCTTCTTTATTTTTGGTCCTGACCTCTCTTTGAAGCTGTTAATCTCCCTCTCTCAGGATTTAAGGTTTTTTGTGAATTTTGTGCAACAATTTGTTTTGTTGTTGTTCTTCTAAATCATCACTCGGGCTCCTTACCTTTTCTCACTTTATGAATTGTAGAGCCATGGTTCAAGCACCCCAGCAGCATGCATCTGGTTATGCCTGGACATCTGAAACCACCAATGAGGCAAGGTTCTCTGTTGAGGAGGAAGACGATGAAGAGTACCGAGCATCTCCTCCTCCATCGGTTGTTGCATCAGGTGTAGAGATGGATTGGGTTGAGCCGCAGCCATTTCAACTGGTGCCAGACCAAGGAGGCAAGGAAACCATTCTGCTTGATGCATTCCACCAGTTCCAGCACAACCCACAGATTCAGGTTGTAATAGAATTGTTGCTACTTGCCCTTACTGTACATTAAAGGAGAGCTTTCTCTCTACAAATATGTCACCATCTCTGCTCTAGTTGCTTACATCGAGGTTTCTTGACTTATACGTGACAACTGATGTACATGTTAAAGAAACAGGAACCATGATCTTCATGCAGCAACTTTGTCTCAGAGTGGAGACTTAGATGCACAGAGTTTTCTGAACCTTTGAATTGTTTGCAGGATATGGTGGTAGCCCTGGCAGCAGATAAGGAAGTATGGGGTGCAGTGTTGGCAAATGAAGTGATTCAAGACTACAAACGAGATCTTGGTAAATTGTTGTTTTTTCTTAAAACCTTGGAAGACAGCCATTCTTGCTGCTATAGTCAGGGTGCTTGTTGATGATTTTTAGAACACAGCTGAGGGTATAGAGCTTCATCTTCTTTTCCTGTTTTCTGCCTAATTGGTTCTTGTGTGCAGGTCATCATGGTGTTACTTCCAAAGTGGAGAAGGGAAGTCCTTACTCTGACACGAACACAAAGCCTAGATCCAGAGTTCTACGGAACATCAAGGACAAGTTGCATGAGACCCTCCAGATTGACTTCAGTGGGCTGTTTCATCTTGTTGATCAAAAAGTTCCTGCTTCATCAGCACATCATGATCTATTGCACCGGCCGGTGAACTTGTGTCTGATGCTTGTGTTCTTGATACTCATTGTCCTTATCTTCCTAAGCATGATGGACTACTCACATGAAGGCTTTGAACTCCAAGCCAAACCTACGTAATTTGCAGTGCACAGAGTACTGCACTGGGCCTAGCACTTACATCATGGTCTTCTTCCCTTGCAAGTTTCTTGAGAAGAGGTGTGAACAACCATCAGTGTGGGAGCTGGCAATGAGTCCTCTATCATTGGCCACAGAGGCCTTTAAGGATTTCTGGAGGATTGGCACAAGACTGGATTTGGAAAGTGCTCAGCGCTCCAACAGAAATATTCTCATCTGAAGGGCTTATGCTGGAGCTCTACTCAAGTTGAGCTTGCAGATATGCTCAGTCTCATAAGGAACACACCATGGTCATCGTTTGAATCACCATTTACTATGGCACATGAACTCCCAGAATCCACAAATGAGATCTGGACAACTGTTAGCTGTCCCTGTATCTGGCCAAGCTTCCTTATGATCTGAGAAGTTATTGTGGGAGTTGGTGCTGGGTCTTGTCTGGGATGAATCTGAAACAGTCTTGAAAAGTGAATTGAGCAGATTTGTTCTTAGCTCAATTTGAGAAGTGACAAACAGGAGGTTCTTGAAGTGCAGATCAAAACAAGAGACCTGTAGTGAACAAAGGACTAAGTTGAATTTTGAGTTCCAAGACCATGAGCTGGTTCTCTTGGTTCATGTGGAAAGAGAGTCAGTAGCTTGTTGGAATGATCAAATCATCTCCAAAGTTTCTGAGGCAAAGAAGTGGCACAAACACAAGATGCAAAATGTTTGTGACTATGCTGGACGGAGGTCATGCAGGGAAAGCTGGAACAGGATCAGTGTGTTATGTTCATTCACCTTACCTGCACAAACCTATGGTATCATCAATCCCCATGTGGGTGACTGAATGATTTCTTGATTACAAAGGAGCCTGCAAGGATTATGTAGTCATGTGTGTCACGGATGATTACAAACCCAGTTGCATTAGTGTCCCAATTTGTACATAGCAATTCATTTTGATTTGAAGGGAACCCACTGTGCATATAAGGATTCCCTGAAATTACAGAAGTAGTGAACACAGTAGTGAAGACAATGCAGTTTAGAGTTTAGCATGAATTGGTACATTGTTGAGTATGGGATTGGAATGTGTGAACTTTTGTGGCTTCCAAGGGCCCACCATTGTTTAACATCAGGGCTTTCACAGATTCCTGCATGTTCTTCTTGTGACAGTTCTACTGAAATTGAGCATAGCAATTTGCCTCAACCATCAATTGGACTTGATTGATAGATTGATAGCTTTTCCCAACTTGGTAACATGCTACCAACAACAACAACAACATGCACATCTGAAAATCTAAATGCCCAAGATTCTTCACTAATCACACTACCTGCCTAGTTTTAAATCACCCAAATTTTTAGAGCATGTACATTTGCTGGCAATCTCATGGCTTGTAATATTAACTTGGATGAAGTTCAGGCTTTAAATGGTGTGAAATTGAGTAAACATTAATTTGAATGAAGTTCAAGCTTCAAATATTGTGAAATTGAGTTAGTTTGGGTTTGTACAAGATATAATGTTCTCTTAAGAGGCAGGCAAGTAAATAGACATGATCAATGTTGTTTTTACACAAGCACCTACTTCAGTTTTTGGATGTGTGTCCAAAAAAATTCAAGTTTGTGGGATGTGCTTTTTTGGAAAAAAATTGTTTTTGGAACATATAAAAATATATAAGGATGTGTTTGCAAAACATTAAAAATTTTGTGCAAATGCATCAATTGATACACAACTATTTGAGATCTATCAATTTTTTTTGTAGTGCTATTTACATTAACATTCTTTTCCTCCTTTAAAGTTGAATGGCCTAAAATTAGTTTTCCAATTGGTTGTTGATCAAAATCCATTCCAATGTTCTAATAAGAGATGAATATCCAAAACATTGTAGCAATATTAAGTTGTTGGACTTTGCCTCAAAATGCGATATTACAATAAAAATTACATATATGCATAACATATATATGAAAAAAAAATCAATTTTAACTGCAAGGCATTAATAAAATTATCTTACACACAAACCCACAAACTATGCACATATAACTTCACATTTAAAAAGTCATTTCTAATGTTTGTTGATAGGTATTTCCCCCTTCCACTTTTGTGTTTTTGTCAAACTTTAAATTTGTTGCAAATTCCCTTGAGTACCATTAGATTAGGTACATGAAATATTGTACACTTGACAATGTTGAAAATCAAATGTAAGTTTTATTAGTTTAATTCAATTCATGGTACCACGTAGCTTCAAATGTGACACCAATTGTTGACAAGAACACAAACCTTGCAAATACAACACACAAAAGCATGACAATTGATGTATCAAAAGGATGGTTATACAAGTCCTATATCAACCCCCTATCCATAAATGTTGCACATACTTGCATCTGGTGGGTTAGGTTGGCAAATTTTGGTGGTAACAACTTAGTTAGCTATCTTTTCTCATTATACATGATTCTAGGGACTAAAAATTATGTCATCAAGTGGGATACAAGCTTCAGGAGTTACCTAAACTTCATAAAAATAATCAAATAATGTCCTTCCATGATTTCAAAACACATTTGTCTTAGAGTTGTTGAAAATACCCAAAGCCTTTACATGTCTTGCATAGAATTAACCCTACACACAACCACAACTCTTTCAATAAGGTTTGTAATGTTCTCCACATAGTGGATCGATTCTTAACGTTACAAATTAGATTAAAAAAAACATTGTCCAAGAAATAGATGATTGTCCTAACCTACACCTTTACAGAGCCAATAATCACCCAACCCATTCTCAATCTTCATTTTCCCATTGGTGCAAAATACACACTTTGTTTCACCTATTTGATAAAACAAAAAAAATCAATAAAAAACATGGAAAAAAAAAGGAAAACCCTTCCAAAGAAAACATGAACATGAGTGCATGGAAGAACATAAGTTGGACAAAACGACAAATTTGGTTAATGATAAAAAAAATTTCATCCTCACCACTACCACTTCATTTGACACACAAAATAGGTCATCAAGGGTAGACAAAAATTTCAGCTCAAAATTCAAATCTTTGGAATGAAATACATGAGGAAATACTTGATTTATTTTTTGTCAATGAATTCAAATGGCAAGTAGGGTTGTACATTTACAATTTTGCTAGTGAAAACCATTTTAGATTTTTTTAAAGTGTAAACCAGACTCTTGGATAATGAAAAGATGAGAAAATAGTTTTCCATTTGTTAGATGTTAGCACCAATTGCAAAAGTGGGAACAAAACCAAAATTGATTGAAAATAATCTCAAAATGACAAACTAAGCAAAAATAGACTTCCATGACACTAAGGATCTTTCCATTAAGCTATTATGATCATAAATGATTTCCATTATGTTTTTTCAATTAGTTGTGTTCACAATCATCTTATAAATCTACCAGTCAAACATTAACTAACCAATTGTGGGAGTTGTGATAGTTATGAATCAAATTGTGATTCATCAAACAATGACCTTCGTTTTTTTTTTCATGAAAACATGTATATTCCATAGTCCCTAACGTGGTTACTTCCATATTTTCATCACATTTACAACTTTCCAATGGAAAACAATTGTTTTTGGAGCAAGCAAAAAGGCCTTATGTTAATGGCTCCATTTGGTTGCATTGTTAGTGTTGTAGGAGCAGGTTCTAACATTGCAACCTCTTGCATTCGTAAGTTTAACAATCCAACCACAAGACTTTGAAACTCTTTGACAATGAGGTCGCCAACAAGAAATTCAAAAACAAAAGAGAGAAGAAGGAGTAGACTACTGAAGGAAAACAAAATAAGATTGTGAAGATGGTAATTCAAAGTTAGTTGGCAAGGAAAAAATTATTAAAAAATAATTGTTGGGGGAATTTTCGAGAGGGAGGAAAGACATGAAATGAAAAAAGAATAAGGGAAAAAAGTAACCTTAACCACGAATGTGTGCATGGAAACATGGCAGCATTGGTTGGTTATGTGGTGTATTTATGTTGGAAAACAAAATCAATGTTTAATTTGTGCAACAAGAATAAGTACGAAAAAAAAAATGCCATGTTTTTGCCTTCATTGGTATTTTTTGATAACAACCTTGTATACTAAGCAATCCATTCACTATATATATTTAGATTTAGGCCATATTTTTGTAAATCCAATAAATCCCAAATTTGTTTTCATGCATCCAAGACTACAAATACCACTTTAATCAACTTCATGGGTATGAACGATATGTGGTTTAAATGTTGTTTAAATTCATTCCTCATTGTTTAGTTAAAAAATAGGTTCATATTAGTAGTTCTAATATGGTTGTTTCTATTTTTTTTCATTGAAATGGTGTTCATTTCTTGGGTCAAGATAATTTTGGAACCTTTTGTAGTCATATCCATTGTTGTTAAAAAAATTCAACAAATTTGAAGTTTTGAAAAACCAATAAATAATGGTTTATAAACTTTCTTCTTAAAAGGTTCCAAATATTTTCATGCAAAAACTATTCAGGTCGAAATGGATTAAACCCTACTTACAAATATTACATGGATTTATCATCTCCATCGCCATGTTTGGATATGAAACAATGATGAATCTTGTGTTATGCATTTTAGTTGATGGTATTGATGATAATTGGCCAAGGACATTGTGTTTAAAGTTTTTTATTGTGTCTCCACATATGTCCAATCCATATTATACAATCACCTTATGCTTTTTCAATCCAATTTAACAAACTTGCTTTGATTGGGAACCGATTAGTATATGCATTGTCCTTAATTGATATATTTTCAATGCTCCTTTGGTTTAAAATATTGGAGCTTCCTTTTATAGGTATAACACTACCACCATTATCATGGAATGAACTTCTATTGCAAGTGTTGGTATGACTACTTGACCTTGATCTTGCGGTTGGTTGTTTGTTTAATGTTGATGTAGTTGACCCTGGTGCTGTGTTGATGTTGATCTTCGATCTTTTATAGGTAATTAGAGGTGGAGTATCAAGGTTATTAATAATGAAGTTGATAGGTTTAATCATGTTTTTTATATTTTTTACCCCTATAACATTTGGGAGATTTGACAAGGGGTTTAAATTTGCATTTGGATTGTTTAATTATTGTTTAGTAGCCTAAATTATCATCTCCCTTATCAAAAAAAAAAAAGATGGATGCAATAACTCCTTGTCTCATAGTTGTTGTTAGCCATGTGCCAAATGCACATGGCAATGGGAATTGTGAATTTGGAAAAAACATGTGTAGATTACTAAAAACATACCAAATGTAATGGTCAAACCGCATCATCACCCCTATGCAACCAAAGGTTGAGTTTGATTTGGTGCATCCACATTTGATAAAAGGGAATTGGGTGTTCCATAGAATATCCTTATGTCTTGGATCATGATTGATTCCCATGAACTAGTCTTGTTTGGTTTGTATTGTCATTCTTGTGACAATCAAACACTTATTGGGGTTGAACAAGGATAATGTAAAGCTTTTGGAAGAAAATTTTGTGATTTTTGATAAGTGGAGTTCCTTGTTCTACCATTTTCTTGCAAGTTATCACTTCATCTTTTGACACATTCCCCCACATTGCCAACATGTGTTTAAATATTGGTGCCAAAATATTTATATGTAGCAAAAATCGCATCTTGTTTATGAATTGGATACATTCAATTTGATTGTTCTATAGGGAAGCAATGGGGATGTGGGTATTTTACCTAATTTCTGAGCATCACATAATTGGCTTCCAGTTGAAAAATGGCTATCTTTCTTTGAAATCATTGGATTTTGTTTTATCCACTTTTGGGACTTGCAAAATGGAAAATAATGGATGATAGGTGAAAACATTACTTGGAATGATCAAAAGATCCTTTGGGTTTGTTGTGTTGGCTTTTGCCAAAACTACATCTAAGGGTGTATGATACTTGCAACCACTTCAATTTCCTTGTCATTTTCTAGGATTTCATTAAAAAATGCAAACATTTCTTTGAGTTTTGTTAGAGCCACTTATTGTCAGTATTGGATGCTTCCAATAATAGTGACCAATTTCATATAGGAAGGGTTTTGAGTATGAGAGGAGCATTCTCATCATCCTCATTTGTAATGTTAATCAAGTTCAAATTGGTAGTTTGAAGAAAGTTGTGAAATTTTTTGTCAATTATGCATGTGAGGGTTGTATACATCATGTTGGTAGGTGTTGGTAGTGGGTTTGTGTACCTAAACACTCTTAGCTCTAAAAGCTATAAAGGTTTCCCTTAAGAAGTTGTCTCCTATTTCAAAATTTAATTACATAATATGTGAATAAAATAAAATAAAAAGAATAAAATTCAAAATGAGACTAAGGTTACGGTTGTTGCCAAATATCATAAATTTTGCAATTTTTAAAAATTTGGCATGGGTTTACAACAAATAACATGTTTCATTGTCATGTAGGTCACAATTCAAAAAAGAGATATATATCCCCTTTTTTTAAATTTAATTTAACCATTTGTGGTTTCATCAAAGTTGCTTAAATTTGAAAAAAAAATATTTAAAATCATTTATCCAAAAGTTCTAAAAATTATTTGCCAAACATGTCCTTATTTTACACTTTGCACATGGTAAGTTATCACATGTTTAACATGTTGACCCTAGTTCAATATGTAGTTGGTTATAATTTTTGGCATCTACTTTTCGTCTATATGTTAAAACTTGACGTAAACAATCTTCAAAAAAACTTTCAAACTTGAACCTACCTCAGATTATGTTTGAAGCAAAGAAATTCTAAAAACATGTTATGTTTCAAGTAAGAAAATTCCAAAAACATGTTGTTGACAATAAAACAACATTATTTATTTAATCAATAAGCAATATTTAAGTTGCATAGATCTTTATAAGGTTTGTTTAGCAAAATTGGTTTTTCTATTGTACAAACTTATCTATGTTGGCTTCAATTAAAGGTCAATCCCTTAATTGCAACTTTTCCTTTTCTTCTTGGAAGTATGTTGAAGCATCTTGCAAATTGGTCTTATCTCACGTAGCTCCATCACATTAGAACTATGAACATTTTGTCAATGGAAAAGTGAGGAAAACCAAGATTCTTAAATGCTTGAAACTCGTTATCAATGCCATATATGATATAAAAACAAACCCATATCAAGGTACATAAGTCAATGTGGAGTAGGTGTTCAAACTGAAATACCATTCCGAGAAAAAAACACTAATTTTAAAAACTCACTAGTTTTGGATATTTGTTGTCAACATTTTCATTTGTGAGGTGACATGGTCACAAAGCACTAGGCCCCCTTGTTTGCATTCTTCATTGATCTCTTACATTATAATTTTGTAAAAAAAATAAATTAAAAGACATAAACATATTGTTAGCACTAGGATGAACAATGTCATGTTTGTATGCGTTGTAACCAAGGCTTGAAAACATAACCTTAAACTGATGAACACACATTCATGAAACCCCTATCACCAAACCCTAAATGATCTTAATGGCCTTAATAGTAGATGCCCTAAATTTTAATAAGGCATGCTTTAAATTAGGAATCAAAAAATCTCAAGGCCAATAACGAGAAATTTGAACGTTTTTTGGTTCATTGTGTGGCCCCAAGTTATTAATAATAAAATATTATTTGTTTGAAGGCCAATGAGTTCATGTGTAAAGTCATCAAGGCCAAAAAGTAGGGATCAAAGCTTCAACCCCCCATATGTTTTCATTCATTCATGATATCATTCATTCTTATATCATTCATCTTGTCGTCTTTGCTTCTTTTCTCAAACAAAACCTTAAAAATCAAACCACCATAGATGAACATAGACACAAGATTTCAATGATTGCACCAATAGGATTGCTTGATTTATGTTCAACCTTGGCTTTGATTCCTAGTGTAAAGTGGGCCTAACTTTACAATCCTATGCAACAAGAAAACATTTTTTTTTATGAAGCTAATGTTATGTATTGAACTTTAAAGGCATTTTAAGTCCCGAAAACAAAGCAATGAAAAAAATTAATTTCTACATTTAAAAGGTAATTAAATCAATAAATAAGTAGCTTAAATCTTAAATATTATGAGTGGTGGATGCTTTAAACACTAGAAAAGGAAAAACAAAATAAATTTATGGAACCCACAATATGAATTGAATTTGAAATCATAAACCTCAAATATCCCTAATTGTGAATGCCCTAAATTTTAATATCTACACAAACATATATGAATGTAAAACATGACAAAATTATAACAACTAATTGTGCCCTACATTTTAAAGGTAATTAAATGATAACAAAATGTTGAGTCGAAGAAGTAGCCTCAGATTTTTAAAAATAATTAAATATTAAAAAACAAATAAATGCTACAAAGGTTTTTTTCGATAGTGCATAGTCTCTCCAAGTTGAAGCTTTATTCACTACAATTAAAAAAAAAAGATTGTGTTTCCATATATGTCAAAATGAAAACTTCTCCCCAAATCCAACCCAGGGTTAATTTTAATTAATTATAAGAAAATGTCAAATTCATAATTATTTATTATTTTCAAAACCCTAAATCCAAACCATATTGCTTAATTGCACCATTAAAATTAGGTGCATCAATTGTTAAATTTATTACCTAAAACTTAATTAAATGAGGTTAAATAAGTTAGGTACATTCTACATTAAGTAGGCCAAAGTGGAGGCATAGTTATGGAACCGATGCGATAAAAAGTTGCCTAAAATTGCAATAATCAAATTAGGGTTTGCCATTTTATTGGCATCAATGGCTTGAGTTGGCTAAAATGGTTGACTCTATTTTCCATGCAATACCCAAATATGTTGTATTATATGAATTGGTGAATGTTGATGATGTTCAAGTGATGGATGAATGTTGACGATGTTCAAGTGATGGATGAAACCTTAGAATGAAGGAAAGTAGAGTGGGGAGGTATCTACGAGTGGTTAGGTAAACATGCAAGTAGGTAGATAAGTGGGTAGGTAGGGAAGCAAGTAGATAAATAAGTGGGTGGGTAGATAAGAAGGTAGGAAGGCAGGTGGGTAGGTAGGTGGGTGATAGGTAGATAAGTAGGTAGGTAGGGAAGCAAGTAGATAAATAAGTGGGTGGGTAGGTAGGTAAGAAGGTAGGAAGGTAGGTGGGTGAGTAAGTTGCAACTTTAGTAAGAAAAAAAATACGTTATTAAGATAACCTAGGTCAATAGGGTAGTTAAGAGAGTAGGGTAGGTAGGTGAGTAGGGTAGGTAGGTGCCAAGGTAGTTAGGAGGTCAGGGTTGGGGGAGAAAACGGTCAATAAAAAAGAGTCAAAACAGTTTGGCTGGTACCCTGATGTTTGATGCAGGGTCAGGTGCCGGATGAAAAAACACCCACCATCCAGTGGACAGAACGATTTTTAGACGTTGCTCGATGACGTGTTGATTTTCCATTCGCTTACATTATCTGTGTCCAGACGTGGTAGCTTGCCTACTGAAGCTATTGTCCTCCGGACTACTATGACAGAGCTATTGTCCTCCGGTCTACCCTAAACCCTAAACCCAGAAGATAAACATCCTTGGGTTATTCAGGCACCGTCGTTGCTATTTATTGCATTCTGCACGACTCTCTCCTGTTGTGTGTTTGTTTTGCTTGGTGTCTTTGTAGCATCCGCTTCAATGTCGTCGTCGTTCCTTACTCAAGCCCACCACTGCGACCTTTTGCTCCCACGCCCAGAATGTGGGGGGAGTGAAGAGAGCACGAGAAGGATCGTAGATCAAAACAAATCCACTCCATTTTGGAGCTGAATCGCGTCTGCAAGCTTGCAACACAGTTGCTGCTACAAAACCCCGTTGTTGTGGGTGGAGAGGGAGATGGGCAGATAGGGAGATCTAAGGAATTGTGCAGAGAGAAACGGAGAAAGTGGTCTCAGAAAACAAAACAAAGACCACTCAGTTTGTTAGGGTTTAGGGTTTTGTCGTCTATGAGCTTGCGACGTTGTTGTTGCTGTATCTGTGTGCTCTGGATGTATTTGCAGAGAACAGTGGGGACAAAGAGACGGAAAGTTGTATAGAAGAAGACGGACATATACTGTGTGCAGGGAAACCGAGGCTGGAGAACTGTCTGCTGTGGAAAGTGGTTTTGTTGTTGGTGATAGGAGGAGGAGCCATGTGGAGAACGGCAATACGTGTTGTTGGATCGTCCTCGCCCTCATCAGCCGCAGTAGCTCCCAATGCCGTCCTATGCAGGACAGGCACCACGACGCCGGCGATCAAATCCCCGGCCTCCGCCTCCATTTCATGCACATGCAACCCGGCAGAGGTTCATCGTCATCACTCCGCTAAGCAGCAACCGAGTTCGGGGGGTAGGCAATACTGGGAGCTTGAGGATTGGGAGTTTGCTGCAGGGGGTGAGGAGAAAGACCATCTGGTGTTCGGAACTCTTCCTTCGCGTTCTGAAGTCGAAGAAGCCACCTTTGAACTTCAAGATGCCCTCCGTTTGTAAGCAAAAATAAAAATCCTCCCTCTCAATCTATCTAGAAGATAAATCAAGTAGCAGATGCAGAGGTTCTGAGCAGCAAAAAAACCTTAAGGTTCTCACCTGGTACAGATCTTTGTGCACCCATGCTTTCTGTTTTGACCTGGGTTTTGTTCCATGCTGAGAACCCATGGGCACAAACAACAAGTGCACTGGCTGAACACTGACTGCCTTTCAAACCAGCAAGCTTGAAAGAAAATGTCAGAGGGATTGGAAGAAAATGGCAAATTCCAGTCATAATGATCTGTGGGTTGTGCCTCTGGTGTGTGTTTGATAGAGGGTTAGTGACAGCAGCAGCAGCTTTGCCCCCAGAAGTGGAGCCATCCCATTCGTCCTCAACATCTACAGCTGCTGCTGATGAGAAAGAGATTGCCATCATCAGCTCCTCTGACTTTGGGGAAACCCAGGAAATAGTTGGACCAGTGGTAGAGTCAGAGCAGACAGACCCTGCACTTTTGTCTGCAACTGCTGACAGAAGCTGTTGTCGTCACATTGGTGCACAAAGTGCAATGCTTGAGGCCTTTCATCAGTTTCAGCACAACCCACAGGTTCAGGTAAGATTACACAACAATGGACACCAAAATGGACATTCTATAGTATCAATTGTGGTCAATCTCTGTTTCTGCACATTCCAGCTGGTAGTGCCGTGTGAGGTGCAGATCCAACCGGCAGATAGCTAGCTATGGCATAGTAGTTCATCAGGTTGGCAAATTTTGTGTATTGAATGTTGGGAGTTCTTGTGGCAGAGCATGGTGGTTTCATTGGCTACAGATAAGGGTGTGTGGGATGCGGTTTTGGCCAATGAAAAGATTCAGGAGTTTAGGCGTGCACTTCGAACAGAAGCTGATGGTACATTGCAGTTCCATCATTTCACACCCCATCACCCTCCTAGAAGTGGATTTGCACAGCATAATGTTTTCTGCATGAAAAACCAGTGGTTTCAAACAACTGTGTGACAATCTATTGATGATTTTGCAACACACAGGTGTTTCTTACGAAGCTAATGGTGAGGGAATCACATCCAATGATGCTGATGATTACATCAACATTTTTGCCTGCTTTTACTGGAGCACAAAGAAAGCCTTCAAACAGTTTGTGGCAACACTACAGGACCTCGTACGTGGTATGTTTGATGCAACTGACAAGAAAGTGTTTGCAGGAGAGGAAGGTGATTTTATTGAACGCACAATTAAGTCATGTATGATGCTAGCCATGATTGTATTATCAATCGTGGTGTTCAAAAGGTCAGCTGCTCAGAACACCTGTCATATTCGTCGATGAGACATCCAAAGGAGTGCTGTTGTTGGAACTATAGTTTCCAAATTGAGCACTTTCTCTTCAATTTTTGCACAGCTGAAAGTGACTCATATCTCAAGTATGGTTTGTGGGTACAGATTTTTAGGCTTGTGGGGTTAAGCCCATAGCTCTGGGAACTTGTCTAGAGATTCAGGTTGGCACTTGTGTATATGCTCTGAACAATCTCTGTCCTGCATGTTGTGAATCCCTGTCAATAGTTGTAAATTTCTGTGGATTCAGGAATGCAAAATCATATGTGGATCTCATGCCCTTGTATCTAATTGCAGTGAAATGACCATATTCTGATTATTCTTCTTTTGGTCAAGATTCTGTCTATGATAAACTGGGCTGCATAAATCAACAACCCTTAACATGGTTTGTGTCAAAGTCATGAATTAGTTGATTGTTCAAGTTGGAGGTGAGAGAATCTCATGCTGTGGTGATTACAGCTTCTGGAAGCATGGAATCTCTTTCAGGTCATTTCCTCTTCAGCTACAGGCATTCTAATTTTTCAAATAGAGTTTCTCTAGCAGAGTTTCTCTAGGTTCTTAAATGATAAGTTTGATATGACAAGTGGTCATTGGCTTGGGTCTTCTCTTAAGGAAGATGAAGGGTTGCGAGGGTGTTGCTTTCCCATGAAAGTCTGCTAAATATCATTCCTTGCTAGATTCTTGAAAGAAGTTGAGTTTTGGAACCAATCGAAGTTTTTCTCAAATAGATCTCGCCAAAAATTCCAAAATCTTGTCATGTACAAGTAGTAGTTGCACACAAGACTTAAAACACATTTCTGTGGCTTTTGCACTAGTGATAAACTCAACATTTTTGTGTGTCGATGTTGTTTTGAATCTCAAAATTTGGGGAATGCCCCAGCCCAAGGGCGTTGAATGGCGTAAATCGTGCTTGATGGTAAAGCATATTGCCTAATGATAAACCAAAACACCCTCCTTTAAAGCCCTGGCTGTTTAGGCCCACTTTAGAGGAGGGTTCAGGGTCCAATTTCCTAGGAACCAATTTGGACTCATTTGAAGCAAATTGAATCCTTGAGTTGGACTGTACGTTGGTCCCTAGCCTGATTCTTGGTTCTCCAAATCAGGAGCTCTCCTTTTAGCACTGTTTTTTGGGTCTGAGCCAATTGATTTTCCCTCCAGAAAAGGTGCCATGTAGGTTTAGCCTCAATTTGCCACTGTTTGGTCTTGGACCCTTGTCTAAAGGCCTTGGGACCAATTTAATGCCTTTGATCAATAAGATTGCTTGAATTCATTGGTCCCTGGACCTTGGACCCTCGTCTAAAGTCACCCTAAGTGTGAAAAAAAACAGACCGGGCCTTTATGTACGTGATACAATGCTGTCCAAAAGATCTAGTAAAGAAATATGACTTGGCTTTGATTGGCCCATGTGGTGGCATTTAACTGATCTTCAGTCTACACTCTCCAAGATTTTATGCTTATGGGTGGAGGTGGGGAAATAACTTGCACACTATTTCAAATGTGGTACAGGCCCTGGGTGGTTTTGTTTTAATACTAGGTATGACAATGAAACTTGTTAGGATTCTTGTCAACAATTGTGTCAGGTTTGATTGCAAGGAGAATTCTGATTGTTGAGCTGCTGGGAATATGGTTTGTGTCAACAGGTCAAGCCCCAAAGAATGGGTAAGACAAGTGCCAGAGCATGGCCATTGACTTGGCTTGAAGAGGAGAGAAGAGCAATTGCTCCTTCAGAAACAGGCACACCAAAAGTATGAGGACTGGATATGGGTGGAGAAAGTTGCAATGACCAGTTGTGGCCAGGTTCTGAAGAATCTCAACTATCAGAGAAGGCTGAGGCCAAGTCACTGATGTGCTGGCGTCCTCTTTGAGCTTTGCAGGCTCATAATGCCACTATCTAGGCGATGAAAGAAGTGAGGTGACCTTCACTGAAGTTACATACTCCTGGTGTTGAGGCTTATTCTGTGGTGGGGCAATACCAAAAGGGGTTCTTCACAATGCCAAGATCTTAGCATTGCCAAGATCTTCACAATGCTTCATGGTGTCTCTTGGGTTTCAGGCCGTAGATAACCCGGTTGACATGTTACGCCTGCCATAGCTCATGTTGCTAGCATAAGTTTTGTACCATTGTCTGTCCAGAGGAGTTTGTACCCATGTCAGATTTGAAGACAGCATTGCAAAACATAAGTCTTGTAGTGAAATAGGTGTGGTTGAGCATGGGGTGCAACATTTGGACAAGTGAGGCCGCTCCTGAACCTTGTGCAGCTAGAACATGATGTGGCCTATTTCCAAGCACCTGCAAAATTAAGCTTCATAATGAATCAAGCTGAAGATGAATCTCTCACCAAATCTATTGGTAAAATGCAAATTGAAAGAACTGAGACCAAAATTTGTGATGAGGGTTGTTAGGCATTTTTTCCATTTGCCAACTTTGACAAGATTCAGCATGCTGGCCAAGGCTACATCCTTGCCAGGTGATTCCCAGGACATGCATGTGTAGTTAGCAGGGCTTCATAGTTCTTATCCGGATTACTTGATTGTTGTCTGAAGTCCCCTGGCACATCTGCATGGTCACACTAGGCATATTCAGTTGAACCCACCCTATCTTCTGACTAAGTTCTGATGACAGTATTTCAGAAGGAAGAAGACTTGAGGAAGAAAACCACCATCACACAAGATCAGTGCAACTCTAGATGGTCCATGTCACTGAGTTGAAAGCATCAAGTTTGAATAAATTAGTTTCTTTGCAAAGCAGCATGCTAGAGTCACATTGGGAAGGCAATCTACATGCAGCAGCATGCCTATTAACAAGATCACATTGAGAGAGCTCTACAGACAATCATAGGGTTTTGACACAAAGTTGTTACAAACTGGTGGCCTGCCCCATGAGCTCTTATGCTAAATCCCAACAGTATGGTGAAAAAACAAGATCTTAGTGGACAAACATGGAGCTCTTATACTGATCCTACACGAGGTGGCAACCTTGTATATAACTTGATGTGTTAACTACCACAAATATCACTTCAAAACATCAAAAGTATTTCATTTCAATGTATCGCTAGAAAATATCATTTATGTTGTAAACACATTTCACTTTTAAGGTCCCAATAATGAATTGAGTTAGTGAACTACACCCACATTTCCTACTAGTGGTGTGTGCCAGATCATGAAAGTACTAGGCAAGGATTCAAAACCTAGGAAAATGGATTTTAATCAGGCTATTGGCAAACCATTAAAGTGTAATGATTAGTTTACTAAACGCATAGATCTTTTGTGAATATTTGTTAACTTTATAAGTTAGGATTTGTAGAATCTCAACAAAATTAGGCTTTTAATGTGGATCATTTTGTTAACACTTATGAAATGATTTTTTCATCTAGATTAGTATGTAATTGCAGTCTTGTTCATAAAAGGACAACATCATAGTTTGCTACTAGTTCAATGGCAAAAGGAATCCCTCCAATAAGTATTTCCTAACACAACATTGCATAGTTGTATACATCTAACTTTTATGTGAGCTTGGGCATGTTAGTGTCATCTTTCAATGCCTATAGCACTTTGGGTAACCTCCAAAACATTTTGCCAGTTATTAAAACATTTGAACTTTCACAATCTCCAACTACAAACTCTAGAGATGCAATAAGAATCATTTTTCCATTCTCTTTGATCACATGTTTTTGCAACTCCACTACATCTTCAAATTTTCCTTGAGATTTCATTTCCATCCATTCATGCTCTCCACATTTTACACACTTGTCATTCATCTTTTTTATCATGGCCACAACCTTGTCTTTTGATGTGTCTTCTAGGTCTATAACCCAAATAAGGATATTTAGAAGTCTCAAAATCTCTATGTAATAATTCATTGGCATGGAGTTTTTCCATCCCCATTGTAATGCACCACATCATGCACAATTTCATGGATCATGTGTCCATTAAAAAGTGGATCAATCTTTGATGTTGGAGTTGTGAATTGTTTTATCAAATAGATTTCATAGATTTCCCAATATGGTTTCCATGATGATCCACAATGATGAAATTCCCTCTGTGACAATGTAGACCTCCAACACTTCGTAAATATTAAAAGCCTTTTAGATCATCATCATAATTCCTAGTTTCCCTCAAACATTTTCACAACCACATGCATAGATTGAATATTCCACATTGCCAAATGCATGTTAGCCTTATTAAACACTTCATTCCTTGCTTAGACTTCCTTCCTACTACCACTATGCATTTTGTAGATTCCTTATTTCCTCTCAAATTGGTCCTATCTGTTGGAAATAAAAAGAAACCTAAAATAGGGACATCTATTTAGGATAGGCAATCCCTTGGAAAATTAAAAATGTTCCCTATTTTGTTTCTTTACATATTTTTCAACCTCTAACAATGCGTGATTACTCACAAACCTTTAAAGCCATTTTCAAGCATCAATCCCAAGAACAAATAAAAACATGGTTCACAAAAAGTGGCATGCTATAGATAAATGGCCTTTTGTCCTTTCCTCCCTATTCTCCCAATTTTAGAGGTTCAAATTTCTATTATTCCTTGGTTTTTCCCACATCTAGACACTAATTTTAATTCCTTAATGCACCTAAATGCAATATGTAGATGGGTGCGTCTTTTTTCACAACAAATTTTGACAACAAACAACCATACCACAAGTCCAAAGTACACAAATTTATAGTTTATATTCATAAGGTTTGTATAATGCACATAAGTGCACAAAATCACCACCCAACCATGAATGTCAAAGATCCTATTCTGTCATTGTGCCAAATTATTTCAAACATTAGCAACAAAGACATTATCAATTGGTTTGCGAGCATCGTAAGAGGTTTTCTATCCTACTATAGATATTATGACAATCTTTATCAAATTTGAACTATTGTCAACTACCATGTTTGCTGGTTTGATATATTTACCCTTGCCAACAAACATAAATCCTTGACACAAAAAATAATCCTGAAGCACTCCAAGGATTTACATATAGTCAATGGAAAAGGTGGGACCCTTGTCAGTTTTCCTACCAGCATAGACTATGCCAACCTTTCTTTCTTCTTTTCCTTCACACAAAAATCCCTAAAGATAATTCCCTACCATCGGCATTTTTCCTTTTCTTCTACTTTCAACGTTTTCCCTTGTGCACTTTTCTTATTAAATTCATTTATCTATTTACAATACTTTCATGGGTGCCACCTTTTAGCTCATTGTGCATGGTAATTTTCACAACGTTTGATTGTCGCATTTTGCTCCTTATGATTAATCAAGCCTTCCTTGCCATCCAAGTGCATGAAGAACATAATAATTCTAGTACTTGCATGTTTAAAACCAAAGTCCTAAACCCTTCCTTGGGTAGTGGATGATCTTGGATGTAATAGTTCTTGGCATGGATGTTTACATACCTTGCCATTAACTCTTACTTGTGTCACAAGGTTATAAAAAAAAATTGTGGCTTTAAATTGATTTGTAGAATGATCCACATGACCAAAATGGAAATAACTTTTTCCAACTTCTTCACTCAATCTATTATGATCCTCCTAATGCTCAAAATGATTATTTCAATTTTTGTTGTAATAGGGACATTTTCACTCACTATGCTAGAAGAATTGTTTTTAGTTTCTTTTGCAATAATGACATTTTCAATCACTATGTAATATCCATCACCATCAATAACAACATAAGATCGACAAAGCTTAAGACATAAGGGGTCTAAGGGATTAATGCAGCTTGAAAAATTTTAAAAACATGGAAGACATTTATAAGTTTTATGTACAACATATGGATCTTGTGAAATTATATAAAAGAATGCAAGTCACTTACACTCTACAATAATTTCAATAGAAACTATCTTGGAAATTTTTTAGCTAAACCTTCCAATTTTTTTAAGTTATAATGAAAAATTTGGGATGGATGAGTGGCTTAAAAATACAATAAAAATGTTGGATAGTTTTTACAACATGGGAGATACCGTTCATGTGTGGGTGGGTGTTTTACTAACAAGGAAGATGAAGATTAGTTGGTTCAACATGATCCTCGATTGTTACACTTGAGAATGTAGCCTTATCATGGCATAATATTATGGGAAGTGAGGACAAAAGAAGTAGTGTTGATGTGATGTTCATTCCATTCGTAGCAAATAAAAGTTGTGATGGTGTGAAGGTGAGAATACAAAGGGATTAACAAACATCACATTCCATTCAAAGTAAAGAAAAGTCATGATGGTGTGGAGATGAAAATGCAAAAAAATCAGCAAATTACACAAAAAGTTAACATAATGTCCACTCCATTCAAAACAAAAAAAGGTCATGATGGTGCAAAAATGAAAATGTAAAAATATTAACAAACTACATGAAAAATAAACACAGTTGTTGCCTTGAAGGAAGGAAACAAACAATAATTGAATCATGCCTAGTAAAGAATTGACATGATTTTTTTCCTTACAAAACTTAAATTATTTAATTAGCCTTAGGACCAACCCTCAAATTATGGCTCCATGTTCGAATAAATTACATAATATTTTAACCCTCATGTATTTGTCACATCAATGAGTTTCACCATTCCCTACTAGCTTTTCAAACAATCTTACTTATTATTCATGCTTGGTAAGCCCCTTCATTTCACGGATTAGCATAATGAGGCAAATCACTTGATTGGCTCTAACCTCATGGTTCTTTCGTTATGATAGTCACTTCATTCAAAGGCTTACCCTACACTTTTTTTAATGTCGCATTTTTTTAAATGATTTTAGTGTAGGGCAATATTAATGCCTAATAGTGAGTTTTTGTCATGGTGAAATTTTGCCATTTTGGAAAAAGAAGATTATGTGACAAATTCATTACTTCTTTGAAAAATATTCACCAAAAATGTTCAACACAATTGCCTAAAATATGAGAAGTGCTAGAAATGTTTTACTTTCATATTTTGAATATTGCCAAATTTGGTTAAATATATTTATGAATGATTGCAACTTGAACATCACAAAATTGACTTTAAAAAACATTAATGGGTAGAAGACATTCATAAAATAAGGGATCTAGACTCCAAGATGAGGCCATATTGTAGCTTATTTATGGCTTGTCCAAATTCTTATTTGTGGCATATCATTGGTTTTCAATGTTTTTAATTTTTTATGACATGTATTGCATCATAAATGAGACTTTGTACATGCCTATCAATTCAAGGCAAAATTAAATCAAAATGAAAATGCCTATCATTCCAGTCCTTGAACTTGAGACATGTCAAAATGCCATGAAATATGTTGATTGTGATGTTTGGCTTCAAGCAATGAAGTGTATGAAGCTTTCATGAATGATCAAACTTTGGATTGTGGTAAATTTATTAGCAAGTCATTATGTAGTCCATTGCAATTGGATTTACAAAGTGAAATATAATTATGATGGCAACATTCAAGATTATAAGAGTAAATTATGGCAAAAAGGCTTTCAAAAACACTTGAAATTGACTATAATTAGACATTTTCACCAGTTGTCAAATTTGAATCCATATGCACAATCTTAATTATTGTTATTGAAAGGACATGGAACTTTTTCAATTTGACATCAAAACAACATTTCTTCATGGACATTTGACTAAAAAACTTTACATGTAGCAACCTTTAGGGTTTGAACATCTTGGTGTTGAACCAAAAAAAAAATTGTTTACTAAAATTAATCTATGGCCTGAAATAGGCTTCACATCTATCTAACCCAAGTTCAATGAGTTTTTATTCAAGTATGATCTTTAGGTTAACATTGTTGATCATTGTATCTACTATACCACCAATTTGCCAACGTTCATCATTATAATGTTTGTAGATGATGGCTTTGGTTGCTGCCAAAATGGTTTCAAACTTCAAGAAATGGCAATTTATCTTAGTCAGGTTTTTTAGGTTAAAATTAAAAGAGTAGATTGTCATGTAGGATTACATATTCATTGTAACCAATAGTTCAAGATGACATACATTGATTAGACACATTACATTTTTCAACTTTCAAGCAAGTTTGGGTTTGATAACATAAATCTTATTTCAAAGTCCTATGATCTTAATGTTCAACACCATCAATTTGATGACATTAATGATGGAAGAGTACTTGACATGAACTTTCCATATAAACAATCATTGGTAATGTTACGTTTAATATGTTGGGATCTTGCCTTACAAACATTGTTCATGTTGTTTGTAGAGTCACCAAGTTTTCACGTCACCCATAACATATTTATTGTATTTTTGTCTAGTGTATATTCAAATATCTTCAAAAACAATAACCTTTTCTCTTAGTTATGGTGGTGAAAATAGTTCCTAAATTTACTTTAATGTTGATTTCACTAAAGATCTTGATGATCACAAATCCAAAAATGGTTGCATTGTGTTCATCAACAAAGGTCCAATTTGTTAGATTAACAAGAAGCAATCTTGCACAATTGGTTCCACTATAAAATTAGATATACATTGCAACATGTTTTACTACTAAAGAGACCATATGGATTTGACATATTTTGAATGATATTGGTTATTCTCAAAAGGAGCCTACACCTCTCTACTATGATAATCAAGTTGGAATTCAACTTGTGATCAATCTTAAATTTCAAAAATGCACCAAACATATTCATATTCGATATTATACTTTATGTGAATTTTTCCAACATAAGGACTTTAGTCTATGTTTGCACACAAAACCAATTATTTGTCATTCTTACCAAATATTTGTCAACAAACAAATTTCAGTATTTCCACAATATGTTCAATCTTCAACTTGTCATTGAAATGGGAAAAGAAAACTAACCAAGATCACTGACCTTTCTCATACCATTCCAATGAGTGGGAGTATTGGATGAACACATTGGCTCCATTCAATATTTAGTGATAACTAGTTTTCCTTACAAAATATTAAGTTAATGTTGGATCTTACATTGACATTTATGAATTCAATTTTTTAATTTCCCATTTATTGGTTACTTAGGTTACTACATGTGTTAACAAATTATATGACTATTTGTTACCTTTTTATTTATTTATCATGCAATTAACTAGTCATATAGATGCATGAATGAGTGGCTCACGTTTGTGACTTTTTTTGGGTTTTTGAAATATCCATATTAATTGTTTCAATGTTTCTTAGCAAATCTTCACTTTATTAAGAGGTATTTGGTTTTAGATTAACAACATGATTATGAAAACCTATATGTAAGTTTTTTTTGACAAATATACATCCACTTTTAATAATGGACTTTTGAAGTCAAAAAATATGGATCGGTAGAATGATTGGAAAGGTAGAATATTGAAAAGTTCATATTGAATTTAATTCCAAATTATCTACAATGAATCAATATGTGATGTAATAGGAAATAATAAATTTTTATGTGAAATAATTCCCTTCAAAATCATAACCAAACTGTAACAAAGGACTTTTCAATGGCCAAAATTGAGCCATATTTTCATAAGTCCTTAAAATTGTTGTTTTTCTTTGATTTTCAAAAAACTAAATTCACATTGCATGCATATTTATGTAGTCTCTACTTGGGCTCCTATTGATATGGACTTTATTGATTTTGATACATGCCCAGTCCTATTTATCTTTGTTTCACACAATGTACAAGAGAATCAAGGTTGTTTCTTGTTATAATTCAATTTGTGTCACATGAAACATTGCATGATAGGCATAATGATTGGAATAAATAAAACATCTATGCAACAACTAAATATGAACATTTGTATTAAGGTATCCACATAATTAAACTCCTTACAACATTAGATAAACACTAAATGATAGTGTTGTGGCATATTGATCTATAATACTTCAAATCATTATGATCATTTCACACTAAATTTAATGTTCCATTTAACAACAATGAAATGGAACATTGAATGATAATAGTAGGAACCTACAAGCCCATCAACAAACTTGTAATGAATCAATTACATTAATGAAACACTAGGTCTAGATTTTATTTAATAGAAATTTGATACAACATAATGACACAATAATGAGTTGATAAAAACAAGGGAAAGTTTAAATCCATCTCCTCAAACATGTAAAACACCACTTGCAACACAAGAGGAGACAAACATGAAACACGATTGTGTTGGAATATGGTTGGAACACTAATTAATGGCATCATTAAACTTGATAACTTGCAAATTGCAACATGAATTACTTTGATAAACCATGCAACAACTTAAAAATTTACAATCCTACAAAAAGGAAAATGAATGTTGTACTATCATGGCACTAAGGCAATGTTGGGAGCTTGGGCATAAATTTACCATTCATGAACAAGATGCACCAAATGATGTGCCCACAAAGCTTGCCACAAGGTATTAAAGCAAAATTTATAATACACTACACTTTTGGGGAAGGGTTAATATGTGTTAGTTTTTTCCCTTTACCATAGTACATGAACTATTTTCGCATAAATTAAATTATTTCTTATTTTTCTGAATTTTTAATTTTTTAATTTATTGTGCCAAAATTTTAATTTTTTTTATAAAATTAAATTCTAAAGTATTTGACTATGGGGTTTGAACTTCAAACCTGCCAATCCTTGAATTAAGAATGTGACAATCTAGACACAATTTGATTGTCCCACATAGATAGCAAAGTCATGTTTATTATTTTGTATAAACATAACTTGCCAAAAATTTCAGAATTAAAAAACCAACTACCAAAGTTAAGATTTGAGATTTAATTAATTATTCGACAGTTTGTTGTTGAATCTGTTCGAATGTTATATGGTATGTGTGTCAAAGAGGGTATTATTTGGGAATATTATGAGAAATTAAAATTTTCTCACCTTATTATATTATTTAAAATTTTGATATCCACATATTCAAATAACCTTACAATTAATTTAAATTTTATGTTTGCATTGAATTTGGGCACCATCTTTTTTTCTTTTTTTTTTAAAGTTTTAGTTTAAGGCTTAATGAATAATGAAAGAAGGTGATTGTGCATGGTCAAATCTAAACATCATGCATGAAATGCTCAAATTAATTTTTAAAACACATGAAAAAACATTTCAATACCAAATCACATTTTGAACAAATGATGAAAATCATTTTTGGCAATCACAAAGTCATTATAAACAATAAACACTTGGTTTGTTTCCATGAGGAAAAAAATTTAAAAAAAATAAAATGAAGCTTTTGGGTTCCAAAATGAAAGTTAAAATAATGTGCATTGAAACCCAAGTAAGTGGAACACCTTGAGTTATTACATTCAAGTTTTTATCAATTCCTTTTGACCAATCAAATGCTAATGTTGCATTAATATATCTTTTGCTCGGATATACCTACCATATAAAATAAGATATATTAATTTTTATAAATTGATATAACTTAAATAATTGCATGCCCAAAGGCATGTAAATTTGAAAATTATTTCCTATTCATAAGCTTGGATATATATGTTAAAAATACCATTACCAAAAACTAGATATGTTTTGGCATCTAGGTTTAATGAATTATATAGGGTAAATATGGCTTAAACCTAAATATAAATAGTTATATTAATTAGATGGGGTGCCACCCAAAATTTTGGCAACTAGCCAATTTGATTACCCTATCATGAATAAGAAAAAAAAACAAAAAATTTGGAAGCTTGCCAAAAGAAAGGTTTATATGTCAAGATGTAATGTTTCCTCAAACTTGGCCCAACTATATAATTGAAAATGGGAAAACTTTTGTCAAACCATATGAGATAAAATTGAAGATTACTAACATGTGGTAAAAGTGCACATGTTAAGAGTGGTAGGTGTGTGGTAAGGATATACTTCAAGTGTAAGACCCCTCCTATTTTGGGGGGCCATAATTTCCACATTATTGTTTTTTAATATCCTAAATGTTCACCCATAGACTTATTTAGCCTAATCAAGGATGAATAAAACATTTTGGTTCTTGCATTTTTCAAATTGGATTTAGCCTTGCTTTTTTTTTAAAATTCCAATATGTGGAAATTTTTCTTCATTTTTAATTAAATAAAAAATAAAGACCAAAATGTTATATGATAAGGGGGTACCCAAACCCTACCCATTTCCTAAAAAACTTAATCTTCTATACCCATACCCTAACCCTAAATTCAAGTTTTGAGTGTTAACATATCCTTATCCAAGGATATATAAAAAACAACATACTTATACAACATTAGTCAATACCATTTTGTTGGTGTTATTTCCTTTACTTTGAACCTTTGGTGCAAATTACATCCAAGCTCAATCTATTCTATTAATTGAAACTTACTAACAATTAGTATCTATTATAAATAAATCAAGTGTACTATGTTATATATTTTAAAATTTTCTTTTAAAAGCTAAATCATTAATGCATATATTGTATTAATTATATTTGGATTTTGAAAATGAACATAATATTACCATAGAACTAATTGAATTATAATTTTTACCAACATAGTTTTCAATTACAAAAAAGAATGATCCCCCAACAAATATGTGTTATGAAAAACAAGCTTTGGGTGTACTCTTTAAGTCTACACATAATTAAAACAAGAAGGTCTTACAAAAGTTTTGGGATGGGACCATAACAAGATTTTCAAGTTGAATTCATTCACATATCAAATGCAAAAGCAAGAAAAAATGACAACTAATGCATTTTGAGCCAAAATTGTGCACCAATGGATCACAGGTTAATATGGACCCACAAAACTCACTATGACTTGAACTTCGGTGGAATTGTCATATTTCCTCCTTGTATTAAAATATATATAACTCCCCATGAGCCAAACTTGGGAGGAATCACCATTTTCCTCCTTGTATTAAAATATATAACTCCCCAAATCGGCCAACATTGAAATTGTTATTTTTCACAAGACTTTGAAGTGGAAGCCCCAAAATAGGGACAATGCAATGTGTTTCAACTTTTCAAAACATCATATATTCCTTCAAATGATATTCACATTTGACAATTTAAAGGTCTATTTTGTAGCCCCTTGGAATGAAATTTTCAAAGCCGTATCATTATCTTGACTATTCAATTTGACTATGATGATTGATTTGTCCATATGTCAAATAAACCATCTAGTCAACTCAAACCAAAAAAGACACCCCCCCCCCCAGTTAAAAAGACAATTGTCTCCATCATTAAGGGCCATACAAGTACCATTGGTCAAAAAAAACTTTTTTTGTAATAAAAAAACCCATATATATTTCCATATAATAGGTAGGTATCATAGGTCTTTTAGTTGTGAATGTTCATGATTTAGTATTCTTTGGCCATTTGTTGTCATTTGAGGAAATTATTCTAATTGCTACAAGAAGGGGAAAAATGAAAATAAATTAACTATTCATCAAGGAAATCCATGAAGCCTAAATGCACTAAAAATTAAGTTGTTTTCATTGAACATATCATGCAGTGACTTAAGGAAAATAAAATACTTTAATTTAAGGAAAGTAAATGAGTTTAATTTAAAATTTACCCAAAAAAACATTACTATAAACTACAAATATTATTTTCCTCTCAACTATAGAAATTAACCAATAAAACCTTTCTAAATTATAATAATTAAGTTGCTGAAATTTGGAGAAATTGAGTAACTCAAATTTGTAATAGTTGTATTACTGAAAATAACAGTAGTTAACTTCTTCAAAACTACTGTAATTAAATTACTGAAAATTACAATCATTAAATTACTGCAAATTAAAATAACTAAAATGCTGGGAAATATGATCATTAAATTCCTGAAATAAATATTAATTAGATTACTGAAAAATAGAATAATTATTCAATGAAGTTTATGTTAACTAAACTCCTCGAAATGACAATCATTAAATTACTAAAACTTACCATAATTAGAGTATTGGAAATTAATGTAGTTAAATTAGTAAAACTTAAATTACTGAAATTTACTGTAATTAAATTACTGCAAATTACAGTAATTGAGTTTATAGTAACTAAATCATTAAAAGTGAAGTTATTGAAATTTACAGTAATGTAATTAGCATGAATTACTGAAATATTCAGCAATGAAATTACTGAAAATTATAGTAAATAAATTTCTGAAATTTAGAGTCATTGTGTTGCTGATATTTTACAGTATTTTAATTACTCAAATTTGTATTAATTACATTATTGAAATTTATAGTAAGAAAACTACTACCAATCACATAATTAAATTACTGAAACTTAAAATTACTGAAAAGAACAGGAAAAAAATTACTAAAATTTATAATAAATACTATGAATTTGAGTAATAAAATGACACGAAATTAGATTATTGAAAAATATTTTCCTATGTCAAAAGCAATGGAGCAATATAGCAATATGTATAAATCTTTGTTCAAGCGATGAGAAGTTCAACCTGAATTATTATTTATTTATATTAATTATTATTCTAATATAAATGAAACTTAGGTGAAAATTTATTAGATACATGATTAGTTCATTAGATAATTAAACATTTATTTAATTAATTGTACCTTTAAGAACTTTTTTAATGCCAAAAAAAAATGGGGGAAAACTTCATTTGTAGTTATATTCTAATGTGCAAGTAATATGCAACTTAAAAAGTTATCCCATATTCTTTACACTTCATTTTCACTTTGAAAGTTATATTAATAAGGGTTGTGGCTTTTCACTACCATAATTAAAAAACAACTTTCATTTGGTATGAGCCAATCAAAAGCTTGAGTCACAATAAGAATAAAAATATTTATCACTCTATCTAAGTAGCGTTTAGAGTTTAGACCTAGTCACCTAGGTGGGTATCTAAATCCTACTTACCTAGGTTGGTAGCTAGGTCCTATGTACCTAGGCAAGTAGGTTGAAATAGGTGGGTACTTACATAGGTAAGTAGGTAGACCTATTCAACTTATATGTAGGCATGTAGATTGTAGGAAGGTAGATAAGGAGGTATGCACATAACACTACTAGAATTCCTAGTTTTTTTTACTATAAATTTTGGTAAAAAAAGATCCATTTGGGACAACCGGGAAAAAAACCTCTCAATCATTTTGGACAAGTCATTTTGAACTTGTCCATTGTGATTGGGATGTGTGCTTTTTGACCAAGCCTAGGTTGACATTTTTTACTAGTACTTTTGACTAATCATTTCAACTAATATTTTTGACTAGTCATTTTGACCTGTCAATATTATAGTCAAATGATTTTTTGATTAGTCAAACATCATTTTGACTAAGCAAATGCCATGTGGCATTTAAATAGTGGCCACCCAAGTTAAACCACATGGCATCTAAACATTAGCCATTTAGGCTATGCCACATGGCATTTAAACATTGGCCACATATGCCACATGGATAGAACTTAAGCAACCTAAGTTAAGCCTAAAATTAGATACCTACTCCTAAGGTACCTATGTTTAGGAACCTAAAACCTAAGCTTCTAAGCCTAAGTTTAAAAGCTTATAACTAGTGACTAGATATAGAAGTTTAAAGTAGGTTACAACAACCGAAGCTATGACCTTCACTAGGTTTAAATGTACACTACCTAGTTTAAGCCTACACCTAAATGACCTAGGTAGGAAAATCCTTTTTCATTTTGGATTTGGCCTTAAAGGTTGAGCCTTTTCAATTGGCTCATCCCAAGTAGCCTTCCTTTTTGAAATATTTCTTATGTTTTGGATGTTTATGGTGCATATATTTATATTGCTCATCATTTGGAAAGGATGACAAACAATATGGGACAAACTTTTGGAAGGGAGAAACATTTTCATGTCCACATAGCATTAAAGCCTTTTAGTTCATACAACATTATTCCTAAATAACTACATAAGATACAAAAATCAAGTACCAATAAATAAATAAATATGTATGTTAATTAAGTTAAAATAAAAATAAATATTATTAATGTCTAGTTATTTAGTTATAATTAATAATTACAACCATTATAAATCCTTGAATTATATAAAATATCAAGATAATTATAATGCACTATATTGTTGATTGATAATTACAACCAAATTTTATTAATCCTTACAAATTTGACCTAATTCATTATATATTATCAATGATGTATTTGTAATAATTAATAATTAATTTTTTGATTACACATTCATTAATGTATTTTAGGTAAATAACTAGTTAACCAACTAGTAATTTATCATAAGTATATAAATGGCCTACCTTAATTTATATAATTAAGTTACTTATAGGTTAAAGTATAGGTAATTAGGTGGAATATAGGTAGGGTATGTATAAATAAATACACCTACATATAAGTTACTTGTATATAGGCTATTTAGCCATCTACTTACATTACATAAGTGAAATAGGTGGCTAATTTAACCTAGGAAAAATTAATTATGGCAACACTAATCATTGGTAAAATAATAATGCATAAACCAACAACAATTAAAATAGTTATGGAAAAAATAATAATGGCTAAACTATTTGTGGCAACACCAATGATGATTAAACTAACTATGAATAAAATAATTTGGCTAAATTAGCTAATGAATAAATATTTTATGGCAAAATCGATTATGCAAAAATTAGTTATGGTTAAAATAAACATGAATGAAATAATTATGGAAAAACCAACCATGGTTGAATTTATTAGCGTAAAATAATAATATGTTAAAAACAAATATAGCTAAATTATTTAGTTATGCCTATAATAACCATGGTTAAATTCATTATGGCAAAACCAACAATGGCCCAACTAGTAATGGTTAAATTAATTAAGCTAAATATGACCAGAAAAATGATGGAATATTTAATTATGAATTAATGAATCATGGTTAAATTAAATATGGTTAAAACATATACAATTAAACAAACCATAGTTAGTGAACATGAATAAATTCACCATGGTTTGATTAATTATGGTTAGTTTTAACTTTAATTAGTTTTTTCATAGGTAGTTGTGCGATAATTAATTTCAACATAATCAATTTAATTCTAGTTGGATAAACCATATATAATTAATTAATTTTACCATAATTAATTTGGTCATGATTCATTTAGTTATGATTAGCTAACTTTTACATTTTTCAATTTTTTTCTAATCGGTCAAACATAGTCAAAATGTTACATGTAATCTCAAAATACCTTACTAGTATTAGATTTGTAATTGGTCATTTTGTCTAGGCCATTGGCCATTTTGACCAAAACTATTTAATTAGCCCTACTGATTGAGTATAATAGGTGGCCTTATTGACTAGGGCACATGCCAATTTGACTAAATTGGGTGGTTTTATTAACCAAACGACTAACCAATTTGATTAAATGTTATTTTAAAGTCCAATTTGACTAGATGCCTGATTTGATTCATTATCAAATCAATCACTCTAGTCAAATTGATTAGTAAAAAGATACCCATTGTCATTCAAGCCCTTGGCCTCCAATAAAAAATATGTGTATTTTAATAAAAAAGATCCATCTAGTCAAGTTGGTTAATTTGCAAAAATAAGAATTCTAGTAATGTAAGTAGATATATACATATGGTAGGCCACATGGGAAGTGTGATGGCCACATGCCACATATAAAATGTTATGGCCATATGCCACATGGCAAAATCTATTGCCATATACCATGTGGTAGACTAGGATCTAACCAATAATGCTTGTATCAAATGATGATACATGGGACATTAAAATAACCTTACAACATGTCACATATGACCATGGGTCAAAAAGGCTATTGTTAAAAAAACTTGGTCAAAAGCACCAACCTAAGGTTGGTCAAAAAAATTGTCTCAATTGTATTGGACTTGTTTAAATCAACTTGTCCTATAAAATTAAGGGGGTTTTTTTATTGTTGTCACTTTGTGTACTTTTTAGTTCGAAAACATGGTTTAAAAACTTGAAATTCTTTTAGGGATTTTAATTGGTTTGAACACCATTGGCCATGAACCCCTTAAAGTTTGGATGAAGAACACCATTTTTCACCATCACCTTGTTTAATTTTTGCAACATAGCACATCGAGTGTTCATGTCTTTCAATTGCATGTCACATATTGTAATTATCATCATTTTGCAATAAACTAAATCAATCACATGGTAGGCCAAGGTTGTCCATTCATCGACATGCTTCACATGGTCAAACATTATCCAAGTTGTTTGAAAGTCATGACCAAGCTATACATCCACTTGCAACTCCATGCATAAACGTTTCAAATAACATCATTTTTTTTCCATAATTTTCTCTAGGAAAACAACTATCCTAAATGTATTCGTAACCATTTATATATTTCAGAGCCAAAAATGCTAGAAACATACATTTTGTTAATGAGATGATGCTTAAAGGATGTAACTAAGTTCTTAATATTGGGAAAACACGATGTTGTCAACTTGTCCATCACATGGGTGAATTTGTTGCCTTGTAAAAGTTCTATCGGATCATCACCATCCTTGTTCAACCAATGTTCAAATATAAATGTTTTACTTGTAGCCAACACAATTACCAACATGGTTGCTAATGGTGTGCAAAAAACCTCTTCCTCAACTAAGAGTTTGATTTGTTGGATAACTTTCCTACACCTCCCATTTACAATCGGATGCCCATGTGTACCAATATGAATTACTGCATGGATCAAATTAACCTACTTATGGACGACATAATATATCCAAATTACACATGTGTCAACACATAAATGAGGGTTATAACAAATTTTGCAATATGGCGAACTTGGAACATGACTTTGTTTGCTTAGATGAAAGATAGTGTCACCACTCCAAACATTTTTATTGGTGATGGCATTAAGAAAGAAATAATCATAATGGCCATTTTGACATTGAAAATGACTCTAACACCATGCCTTTTGGGAAGTAAAATTGAAATCATTCTTTATGTTTGTTGTTTTCACCTTACACCAACATGGTTGTCATACTTCCTATTTATTCCTTGCATCTAGCCATAATGCCCTTCTAAAATATCAACTAGAGGAAGTTCAAAGAAGACATCACCATCAAATTTAGTTGGAATGTAAGAATGTGGGGCAAGGGACATGGCCCAAAGGCAATCCACTACATAAGCACAAAAAATGTGTCCATATACAACAAATGTGGAATGATTTTGGGAGAATCATGAGAAATGTAATGATTCAAAGGAGAGGACGTTGAAGGGTTGAAAGAATTTGGCACATTCCATCTTCATCAAAGGAGTCAAACAAGTCTATGAATGTTGTTTTGTGATTAGGAAAAGATGATTGAAATTCCGTTCTAATAGCAACTAGTTCCTACTTGATTCCACACCATGGCCAACATCATTGGCAATAGATGTAGCACTCCCTAGCATCAAGACAATGTTTTAAGAGCTTTTCAACATATTTTCCCCAACAATTTTCAATATTCCTTCATTGACCAACCATTGTAAGCCCTATAGGCTAAAGACTAAAACTTGGTATATAGATTCATAACATTGCTGTTGTCATCATATGCATCATCTTTTGAAATGTGCATAGTTCCAAGTTGGAAACTAAATGTTTCTCAATAACATACACCTCCTAATCCATCAATAAAGATGGTGAGCTCAACCTTTCTTTCAAATTGGAATGTTGCCATTATACACTACAATGAAGGTAACCAAAACACTAAATGAATCCCTGAGGGAAGCAATTTGCAAAAGGTTTAATTGTAACTAACAACACAATTTACCACAAAGAAACTTGTGGAAAACACTAGAAAAACATATCACTACCAATGGACAATAAAAAATGTCAACCAAAAACTTGATAAGTAGTTTACTTTTAGTAAGAAAAAAGTTGTAAGACTTTCTTTGGACATTCAAGATAAAATATTAAAAGGAAATGGATTATCATTACATTACATTACCTTGTGGTATAATTTTCTAAACAATATACAAAAGTAAAATTTGAAAGAAATTGGAGGCATAGATGCAAACAAAATAAAACCAATGAAAAGGGATATGAAGAATAAATACTCCAAGAAATCATCCAATATGATCTAGGACACACCTAGTTTTTTCGTTTTTAAAGCCATCTAATTGGATGAACACCATGGCAACATTTAGACACCTAAATAATAGGTAGGCTAGACAAGGAACAAGAACCCAATGAAGAAAAATGTTCTTCACAACCATGATCCATCTAGTAATGTGCGTTAATAGGATAATTTGTAGTTGTCAATTTCTTAGATGTTGTCAAGAAGATATTTATTTGATTTTTCTAAAAAGACAAAGATATAATTTAGTGCACCAGGACAATACACAATATATTGGTAGTAATGAATAGGAACCCATGTACTTTGTACTAACATTACTAGAAATTTTGGGTTTGTAACTGTCATTTGCAACTAAAATTCAATTGCATGTGACACATGCAATTGCAAATTTGTGTACTTGCATAAGACAAGTTCCACATGACATTCAGTTGCATGCGACACTACGTATGCAACATATATATATGATGTTAATATACATGTTCATACATATATACAAATCCAAATGTAGTTGCACCTTATGTGCAACTTTCCTTGCAACTACAATGCAACTAATCAAAATATGACACATGTTTAAAAATTAAACAACTAGTTTGTGGACACGTGTCACTATTTAAATTTTTTGTATTTTCAAAATTAATTTTTCATTGGATTAATTTCAATCATTAAAGTTTTACCACTAGGATGATGCCACATGGCACACCATGGAACGTTCATTGACCATTTGATGCGTGTTCAATTTAACACCAATTATATGGTGGACACATGGTAATCAAAGCCCACCTATTTTTAAAATTTTAAATATTAATCAATGAAATCTAAATTGTTTGATTAATGGCTAATAAGATGTTAACACATGGTGCGTAAGTAGGTAGGTAATAATTAAACCGTATTAAGTAAGTTTACTTAGGTATGCAAATAGGTTGAAAAGTAGTTAGGCTTAGGTTATATAGGTAGGTTTAAAATAGTCCAATTTTATTTTTTGGTTTAACCATTTCATAAAGGTCAAGTTTTTTTCATTCACTCATCCCCAATGGCACTTAATATTTGGCTACTACATAACTATTGCTCCTACTTATATATTAATTCAAATAGAATTCAAAGGATATGGGTTAAAACATTCCATTGCATACCTCATGAACCAACCTAGTTGCACATTAGATGCAACTATTGTATTAGATTATACCAGCCAAGGGAAGGCTCTGTTGCTTTTGGTATGTAAAACAAACTTGAAGCCCTCCTCTTGGTGTATCTAACACACTAAGAATCATTGAAAAAAAAATTAGAAATGAGAAAGTTATGGCCCCCCAAAGTAAAGGGGGTCAAAAACTCCAAAAAAAAACTATTGAACATTACAAAGGCGGGTTCTTAAACACCCAGAAAGTTCATTTTATGTTTTTTTTTGCTATTAGAATTCCAATGTGATTTGTAGGACTTTAGGTGGCGCTCCTATAGCACTTTAAATCGTTTAAAATGGATAAGAAATAAGAAAGTTATGAGGTTTGAAAGTAGGAGGGGTCCAAAGAAAAAAAAACAAAAACAAAATGTTTTATAACTTGGAAAGCCTATTTTTCTTATTTTTCTTTTTGTTAGTTTTTTGTTACTCCTTTTCTTTTGCACTTCAAATATGATTATAGGATATTTTAAATAATTATGATTACTTAATGAAAATATGATTTTAATATCATTATTTAATTTAAATTAATAATTAGCTTATGATGTTTATATACTTGTAGGTTAATTAGTGTAGCCTATTTACATTAATATTTTAACATAAATAATAAAATTTAAATATATAATACCTATTGAGTATACATATATATATATATATATATGATTATCATTATAATTATGATAAATGTTTAATTAATAATTATGATTATTTATAATAAAATTTAATATTACCATATTAATTGATTTTGAAAAAAAAATTTAATCAAATTTACATTTTCTGAAAAAATATTCCAAATTAAAATAAAATAAAACATATTAAAACCATGGTTTAATTTAATTTAATTTAATTTAGCTTAATTTAGCTTAACTTAATTTAACCATTGTTAATTTTAGCCTAATTTAGTTTAACCATACATATTTTAATCTAACTTAATTTAACCATATTTATTTTATCTTAATTTAATTTAGTTTAATTTAGTTTGACCATAAATATTAAAGCTTAACTTAGCCATAATTAATTTGGCTTAATTTAATTTTGCCTGTTTAATTTAGCTTAATTTAGTTTAGCCATAATTAATATAGTCTAATTTAGTTTAACCTAACTTGATTTAACCATAATTAGTTTGGCCTAACTTAATCTAACCATAGTTAATTTAATTTAATTTAATTTAAATAAATAAATTTAGCCATGGTTAATTTTATCCTAATTTAATTTAGCCATAATTATTTTAACTTAACTTAATTTTACTATGGTTAGTTTAACTTAACTTAATTTAACTATGGTTAATTTAGCCTAATTTAATTTAGTTTATTTTATTTTAGCCATAATTAGTTTTAGTTTTGCTTAATTTAACCATGGTTAATTTAACTTAATTTAAATTAGTCAGAATTAGTTTAGCCATGGTTATTTCAACCTAGGTTAGTTTAGGCTAGCTTAAGTTAGCATGGGGTTAACCAGAGTACTAGAGGTACATAACACTATTATATATAACCTATGCAGATATATTAAGCATAATAATTTAAGTATGTATAAGTTTAGGCCATTATTTTTATGACACGTGTCCATGTTGTACACATTTAGTTGCATGTTAGTTGCACACACAACCGTATAGCCCAAAAATTATACAATACCAAATTTGTAGTTGTAAACATGACCAAGATAGTTGTAAACAATAATCAGTTGCATCCTAGTTGCATAGTGACTGGTTGCAAATGACAAGATTTCTAGTAGTGTAAATGCATCACATTCAAGGAAAATTATAATGACATGTAGTTAGAAGGTTTATCATGACACAAGCTTGGGAAGGCAACTAGTATTTGCATTAAGATTGGAAGTAGAACTATTATATGTAGGCACCAATGAATAAACAAAGGTGAGGAATTCATGCATTTACATAGTGTGGACATAAACATAGGACTTAAAGAGGAATTGGTGCAAATTGCAAGACTTCATAAATTTTTAATTTATATTTCCGTGGATAAAAATATTTTAAAAAGAAAAAATAATAATAGTAAAAAGTACTTCCATAAAGCCATCAAAGAATAGGTTGTCATCATTAAAATGCCTAAAAATCATTTTGCATATCACTAATTCTCAAAAATGCCCATAGATCTTTATTGTTTTTTGCAATAAATTTGGTGGACACTTGTGGAAGATGACAATTATTTTTATAAAAAAAAAGTAGCAAAGAAAAGGAATAATTCATGCATCATACCAATCTCTTTTATTTGTGAGATTTTTGGAGGATCCAAATAATGGTGGCAAGGAATCTCTAAGGAGGAGAGGGTGAAATTTTCAATGGACAAATCTCAAGCAAAGATAGAAGAATATCATCAAGGCCCAAAAAATAAAATGAAATTGAGGACCATAAAAAAACTAACACATTATAAGCTAAAGAAAAAATAATGGAGGATGGAAAAATGACTCCAACAATTGTTCCATACCACATAGAAGTAGAAACTAGTAAAGAATACAAGGATGACATAAATAAGGGAAACAACATTGTTGAAAGGCAAAACAAGGAGGACCATGACAAACTTCATGTATGAATGTTGCAAACCATTAATTCCTAAACAATTTTGAGGATGTATAGAATGAGGTTGAAGAAAAGTTTTTAGCCTAAGGCCAAAGCACATAGGAGAAATTGAATGTTATCGACACTTTTGTAATTGTATGGGAAATTTTGCTAGATATTTTTGTGAATACATTACACGAATACGCCAAAGAGATCAATTGCAAAAGTTATTGAATGTAATTTTTCATTTTTCACTTTGGTTTAAATTTTAATCAAAATACCTTGAATTGTTGTATTATGATTTCCTTTTGGAGAATTGCAAAGTGGGCTTTTAAGAAAAAGGTGTGAAATAAAGGGTACAAGCTTATTGAATTTTCTTGTTTTACACATTTTAAAACTTGATTTTATGTCCATAGGTTTAGTGGCGAAAACACTTTGGGATTTTATTGGCAAAAAACATCTAAAAATAGGTTTTTTAAAATGGGGTTAACTAATGGGACCATCTTCCATTAATCCTACAAGTTGTGTAATCTTTTTTCTTTTTTTTTTTTGAAAATTAATTATTAGTAACCTACACCTTAATTCGGTCACAAGTGTGGCCTTTGGACAATTAATAAATGGGTATCAAGAACTAGAAAATCTGCAAATATGATACATGTTTCACCAAAAGTGACACCAACACATAAAAGATTATTCCAAATTTAGGAATCCAATTGTATGTAGGAAAATTTGAATATATGATGGAATCCAACTATATGGTGGAAAATCAAATTACATATTGGAAAATCCAATTATGTGGATAAATGTGATTATAAGTTGTGAAAGGTGATAATGAGTTGCAAATTCTAAGAAGATGTTGAAATCCAATAGTGTGTTTGCAAATCTGATGTATGTTTCTAAAATCTGATTACATGTTGGATTCTGATTGAATGTTGGAAAATGTGATTATAAGATGGAATTGGATTTCAACTTTGGAAACTTGGATTATAAGTTGCAAAATCCTTTTTTTTTGTGAAACTATTGGAATTGAATTATATGTTGGAATATAAGAATATATGATGAAATCTGACTATAAATTGGAAAATCTGATTCTATGCATGATTTCGATTGTAAGTAGGAAAATTTGATAATAAGTTGAAATTTAGATAATATGTTGAAAATTTTAAAAATTTAAGAAATCCAATCCTAGGTTGGGAGATCCAATGATATGTAGAAGATAACAAGTTGAACATTCTAATCAATTATATGTTGGAAAATAATCTAGTTGTAAAGTGGAATTCAATTATAACTTGTGAAATTCGATAATAAGTTTAAATTCAATAAAAGTTTTGAAATTCGATTATTTATTGTAAAGTCCATTCGTATATTTGAAAAATATTACAAATAAAATACATTTAAAGATTGAAATCTTGATATTTACAAATAGGTTTTGAAAAGTGTATGGTCAAGTGGTGTTGTAGGGTTTGAACTGGGGTGGAGAGAGTTGATTTAAGGTTTGGGGAATTCTCATTAGTGAGACAAAAAGTGAATGAAATAGAAAGTGAGAAAAACACACACATACATAATGAACAAGATTTTTTAAAATAATAATATAAATAAATAAATAAAATGAAAGTCTGAAAAAGCAAATGAGAGAGAGGTAGTGAGATAGAATGTGAAAGCAACCTAGAGATTAAGAGAAAGTAAACAATAGAGATATATAAGTTTTTTTTTGTTATATTATTTGAACAAATTTTTTATGTTAATTAAAATCAAGGAACAATTTTTCTTCCATTAATCATCTACCCATAATAAGAAAATTATCTTTGTTTAGCCATGAATAAAATATCACTTCTTATTACTTTTTTGGACCCCATTAGTGAATGAATAAAAAAACAACCATAATCTTTCCATGTAAAAAATTCACGTCTAAGAAAAAAAGGTGTATTATGTTTTATAATAGCCCCATTTTGAAATATTTACATATGTAGATTTGGATAGTAACTATTTCGATTTACAAAATTATAAACCACACTATTTATGGACCTTGTAAACCTAAGTTATCTAGAAATATTCTAGATGCATCTTTTTTGTAATAGGTCATAGCATTGCGATCCTTAAGTTTGAACGACTTGTAAATGGCAAGAACCTCACCTGGGCCCATCCCATCAAAACCCTAAAACACGCAATTAGAAGTAGCATGAGGAATCCCAAGCTTCAATAGCTTTGCCAACTTATTATTGATGTTTTGCAAATTTTAACACAAGCAAAAAACTTTACAACCAAATCAAAAAAAATTGCACATAAAAAAGCCACGTGTTTTTTTATTTTTGTTGTGTGCACCTAACCGTGACACACAAAATGCATTATTACTTTTGACCATGGCTATATAACCAAATGCTTCAAGACCTCAAGGAATCAAATAGTAGTAGCCTTTGTTTTAATCCTTTAGCAAAAGACGGTGATAAGATCTCCACCAATAAAACCAATAAAACCCAAAGGTGACTCTATCAAGTAGCGAAGTATTAAGCCACAAAGCTATTTTGTAGCACCCAAACTTAAGATCAATAAACACAAAAAATGTTATTGTCCACTTTTTCCAAACAATAATCATTGCAAACCCTCACACTAGTGGTTCTATAAGTTGTTTACCAAGTAAACCATTCTTGGGTTATTTCAATATGGACCCCTTCTTTGGTTTCTTCCAAAACCTTATGGCCATAAATATTTTAATCATTAATAGTGGCCTAGCTCATTTTACTTTGAAATAGAGGAATTGAGTACTAGTGTGTTCCATCATTAATTGCAAGCAAATGTTTTGCCATGCAATAGACCAAATTTTTGTATAATATGGTTTTATAACAAGTTGTCTTGTGAGCTTGCTCACTTCTTTTTAAGAACTTTCTTTTCAATACATTATTATGTTATGGAAAACAATAGTGTACCACAACTTTCAATGTGTTTGAAGTTTAGTCTTTGTTTATTTGTTAATTGTTTGTATGTACTCTAGAGCATATGCTGCTCGAACAATGCACACCATAGTTATTGCATATTAGTTGTATTGGCTTTGGGAAATTTGGGATTTTAGCCCTTCCCATAGAACCCATATGGTGAAACTATGTTTTATTAACATTGTGGACCAATTTATATATATAATGTAAGTGCAAGACCCTTCTTTCAATGGTTGGTTGTTAAATTCTTGGTCCTACTGTCTCCAAACAACAAAATTTGATTATTTTAAGGCCTAAAGGCTTCTTTCATGCTACGAAAAGTTCAAGTTCTCATACTTGTTAGGTGCATCTAATTTATTAAACTTTATATTAGGCTAGGTGCCACCTAGGTTACTTAGGTTTAGGCCTACTTTAAATAGACTAACCTACCTAACACTAAGTTAAAATAGGTATCACCTAGCTTATTATGTATGTAGGTCTATGTTTAGCTTACATTCCATGTGGCCTACTTACTTTCCTTAAGTTAAATGTCATCTAGCTTACATGTCTTTAGCTAGGTGGCCTAGCCTAAGTGCCATGGGTCTAATGATGATTCATTTATGTAATAGGGATAGGTAGGGAGGTAGGTAACATATATAGCCTAGGTAGGTTAAGGGAAGTAGTTATGTAATTTCAATTTGTTACCATCGTGTGTTCATTGATGATTCATACATGTTTTGCAAAAATCATTAGAAAAATAGTTGCATAATATTTGTACGGGGGCAACAATTGTAAACTATATAACAATGGATGGACTTGTTAAAAAAAATACGAAATATTTTGCTATGTAACTAGTAATTGATTACAACTATTTTTTATTGAAGAAATTTTTTGTTACAAACATTGCCTTCAACTAAAAAATAAAAGATGTTAGCAAAAGAAGTTTTGATTTGTTTGATGGCAATGATCATGAATTGAAATAAAATTTAATGTCATCATAGTGCAATACCTTTGCATCATGGAACATTCCTTGAATTGCCATAAAACACAATGTTAATTTCCATTAAGCCCATGTCCTGATTAAGGACATATCATAGGCCATGCATTGACACACCCCCAAAGGTTTAATTTTCAATATGGTGCATCGCAAAATAGTTGAAAGATTTGGGCGCATTCCCTAACTTCACACATTGGGAGAAAAGGGGACTATTTAAGAAAAGTTCATAAGCTTAAGTTCATGGACATGTGAAAATCCATCAATAAAGAAATCATGGTGGTGAATGCATTTAGAGCCAAATTGGGTCACATATTTGTTTCTAACTCACCATAAATTCACATTGTTTGGATTTAGGAAAAATCACCAATTCTTCCTTATAATATACTAGTGTGGCTTGTGTTGTTGGCCAAAGTGTTACCATGTCCTCAACTGATTTTTCCTTCCACAACCTGGTTTTTTGGAATTTATTTGAATTTTCAGTGGTAGAAATCAGTTAAAAATCAATATCTACCACATTTTGAATCCAAATCTTAGCAAATAAATTCCATTAAATCTTCCTCATCAAGATATTTCCAAAAATATAATAGGCACATTCCAATTCCTCCAAAATTTTAAGTGAAGAAATCATTCAATATTCAAGAACTTTTGCACCGTAAATCCGAATGTCATGGAACCAAGCTGATGCACCCCTCCTCCTCAAGAGCTTTCCAAAGAGACCAAGAATGCAATTTGAAGCATCCTAGTTTGGTGGATCTCATAAGCACAAAACAAAACAAACAAACAACCTTGCTTCATAGATAGATTGTCCATGGAGGCTACATTGAAATCGTTAAAATTTTTGGGAGGCACAATAAGATTCCCAAAACTAAGAAATATTGTTTTGAATATTTGAAACCTTAGAATTTCCAAGGTGTTTTGAATTTTTGTTTTGAATTTTCAAAATACATGAACAAAAATATAAGGTCCCATATATTGGTTGTTGGGTAAGAAAATTATTTTATTTTATTTTATAGTAGGATTATGTTTATTTTGAAAACAAAAATATATAAATAATGCAGGATATATGGCAATCCCCAATATTAGGGAAAAAAATGGAAAAATATAACATATGTGTTATACATATTTTTGGTATTAATTGTTGGCCTATTTAATTAATAGGCTAATAAGTGAATTAGTAATTGAACATCGAGGAATTGGAATTGAAAAATCCATCCACACCAATGATAACTAAATAATTAAATAGAAAAAAAATTACATTTTAGATAGGTCTTTTGTTTTGTTACCTCCTAATTATTTAGTTGGAGGATATGTTAAACACATATGTTATGTTGAAAAGATAGTTACCACACGATCTGACCATGTTCAATGGTGTTTTAACCATTTTTCACAATTTTAAATATTAAAATTTAAATAAATATAGGGTACAAAATTTGATGAAAAAATAAATAAAATATAAGTGTGGTTTAAATATGTGCATATTAGAAAATAAGGTAATAATAGGGTGAAGGAAAAAGTTCCTTTGCATAATACCCCAAAGAATGCCTTGTTTGATGTAAGTAACATATGGTAGTACCTTTAACATTTTTGCATAAATTAAATTACTTTATTTTTTGCCAAACTTTTGAAAAATATTTAATATTTGTGAGGAAATTTTAATAAAATAAAAAATTCCAATGTTAGGTTTGACTCACACAATTGCAAGGATAGTGATTCAAAATTTTCACTCTAAGGTTTGAATTGTTGACTTGTAAAGACACTCCCTTCAATTTGAAGTAATCTAGACTAGTGTTGGGTGGTTCTCGAATCTTGACCGGGTTCTCAGACTGGTTTTCACAGTGAGAACCAATTGACATGGTTCATTGTGAAAACTGGATGGAGAACTAACCTTTGGTTCTCACATGAACAAAAATCAATTGTGAGAATCTATTCTTTTTATTTTTTATTTTTTATTTTGGAGAACTTGATAGGTTATTTCAAAAAACTTGCATCTAGTTCTCAATAGTTTAAGGTTTAAGGTTCTTAAACAACCACCATCACTTAAGGAAGCGGAAGCACTATTTAGGGTTAAGGATAAAGAAGGTGTATAAAGATGAAACCCATGTTTCATTTTTGGTCACAAATTTTTTTTTGTCTTCCAATGCTATAGGTATGCTCATTTGTGTTTGTTTGCTTGTTGCTTTTGCTTTGTGTTGCATCTCTTTAGAACCTAATTTTTAAAATTTAATAATAAAAAAATTATATGCTTAAAGAACATTTTGAAAAGGAAATAGTAGAAACGCATTGTGTTAGGCATTTTATTGTCTTAATGATAACAAATAAGTTAATGCAATAACTCCTCAAACTATGTGGTGTATTCTTTGTTAGAATAATTCAATGTTGAATGTAAATCCAAAAACACAAGCTATGAAAGGATTAATCATATATAATTCATTTAATGGCATAATTGCATTGAAGAAACATATCAATTCAGATCATCTTAATATTTAAAAAAAGTTTGAAGAATAAATTAATTGTCCTTTGAGGGGAATGAAAAACAATCTTTCAAAAGAGATCAAATGTTTCTTCTAATTCCATATCTAGTTTTTTTTGCTACAAAATAACCTTTTAAGAAAGATGATGTGTAGCAAAAAAAATTTCTGGAAGATTTAACTTTTTATTTTTTTTTATAATTTGTTGAAAGTAGTTGGTTAAAAATATTTAGTATGCATTTGTGCCCCATAATTGTTTTTCCTTCTAGAAAATGATTTTCTAATGAATTATTGCCCAAATTAGTGGAAAAAATTAAACAATTGTATGTTTTACCAGTTTTAATAGAATGTCATTTTACAATTGCAAGCTTGGATAAATTGATGTTTGTAAGCAAAAATTGGCCCAATGATTCTAGGATAAGTTGTAAATCCCTTTCTAGTTTAATAGATTTTATTGAGAGTGATCCTAATTTAGAAGAAGAGTTTGAGGAGTTTGAAGGAGCTTTTGAAAAGGATGAAGTTGTGGAGTTGTAAATTTTGGATAAAAAATTCCAAAAATTCCATGTATTTTAAAGTAAATTTAATTAATAAATTAATAAAATATTAATTTCAAAAAATAGAAAACTGGGTTGTAATAATTGGTTAAGAGAATCGACTGTTATCATATATGCAGGAACCGCCCTATTTGAAAACCAAGTGAATTTGGAAAACAATAAGAATCTTGAGAACATGGTCAGTTTTCACTCGCCCTAATATATATATATTAGAAGACTAATTAGGTTTTCATAACATAATGTAAGAACCAAAATCGATCGATTTTCACAAAAAAATGAGAATCGCCCAACATTGGGCTAAACACCCAAGGCCATTCCATAATGCTAAAAGACCTTTTATTATTATTTTATATAACCATTACCTGCTGAATATTATAAAATTATAAAATCAAGTGCCAAAGTTAAATTTTAAAATTTTATTAATTATTCAACACTCTATTGCTGAAATATTAAAGGTGCTACGGTATAATTTTAACATTTAGTGTCCCCTTGTGGTTATAGATATCTAAAATCCCTGAACTTTTTTGACTTGTTCAAAATCATATACATATGGTTATTTGATGATAAATGCACAACTTAAGTTAGTTGGATTTTTTTGAGACCTTCAAATTTTTTAATTAAAATTTTCTCCCCATGTTTAAAAAAAATTATTATGTTATAATTTATTGGGTTAGTTCTTCATTTCTTTTTGAAAATAAATTATAATCAAATAATAATAGTAATTGAATATTAAAACTTGGGTATTACCTAGCCACATGATCGAGTTGAACCAATAAGGAAAGGTTGAATGTTGCTTGTTTTGACCTTCGACCTCCTTTTGTTGAAAAAAAAGACTAAATGGAATCCAAAAACAACTACCTAAGTCTTTGCAACCTTACATCATTTCTTCTTTTAAAAAAGTAGGAAAAAAACTCCACATCAAGTTAGAGACCAAATTTTTCTGACACCAAAACCATAACATGGATACCTTCAAGAAATGTTGAAAACTTATGGATTGCTTAAAAAACTCATAGAAAACCCATGTCCCATCCTTCAATTTTTGTTCCAAGTAATGATCATTCAAACCTATAAAGTTCAAATGTATGGTGCTTCAAATCATGAGGTCAAAGCAAGAATATTGGAGCATGTGCATTTCTTGTCAAAATTCAAGCATGTCCAATGTTGTTAAATTTCTTGAACTAGAGTGAAACTATTGGAGACTTGTTGGGGTGATGGAACATAGTTGTCAAAGATGTTCCAACAATGGCAATGTTTTAGAGATGCAATCATGGAAATATTGTGATGTTGGAGATGTTATGATGATGGTGTAATGATCTTGTTTTCATTTGGTTGGGGTGATGGCATTTTTGAGCTAAGGCCATGATGTTCAAGACATGAGATAAGAAGGGATGGTAGTGTTGACTCCAATCACATGTGTTGGTGATGAGCCACAATGGTGTGACAAAGTTAAAAAAAGAAAAGAAAAAAGAGAATGCCCTAGAAAAAAAACCAAGAAAACAATGGGCAACAATTAATAACTTGACACACAATGGCAACAAAGATCATTGAAGGACAAGGGAAACAAAGAGTTTTAGGTGATGGCAATAGTGGAGAAAAGAGCGAAAAAGAAAATAAAAAAAATCATGTGGTTATTGACCCTAGGTACTTTAATGCTCTAGACCATGGAATTTAGCCTAAGTTATTCTAACATCACCTAATCCAAGCTATAGCTATTTCATCATCCACTTAAGAGTGGTGAAGTTGTTTGTCCTTTGTCCATATGAACATTAGTGTTGATTCACCCAAGGTGTTTCTATTATACCTTTTGTAATGCATAAAAAGATAATTGAAAAATTATTTAATGTTAATGACAAAATGACAATTAGCAATATATTTTACCTCTTAAAATAATTAAAACTTATATAACACTATTCATGGGTTGTTGCCCATTCATTTTACCTTGAAAACCATGTGTCCAGATAAACCACTTGGCATATTTTTTTGATTACCGGCAAACTTCATTTTAGTAGCTGAGTTCATTAACCTCATTAACACGTAATACCTCAACTCAAGTCACAAACACACAATTCCTTCGCATTTGCAATACTTCATACACAAAACACACACATTGTTATCACAAATATACATACATTATTTTCAAATGTTTGATATATAAATTCCAAGCAGAAGCTTTAAAAGACATATATGTCTTAGAGTTAAGAACTTTCCCATGAGACTTTGCTTAACTTTCCTTTCTACTCTTTATGTACTAATGACTTCCCTTTCGACTTTTGAAACTTATTCAAAAATGTGTAAAGGCACTTTATTATATAACTTCCTTGGTAACTATTAGTGCCAAATCAAAAAATAAATTGACTTGTCACTAACACTCAAATTGGTTTGCTACTTGTTGAGATGTTTCATAGTTGTTGGTTTGCCATAGCCGACTTGACAATAACTTAGTAGTTCGACCCTTAAGACTTGCCATATATTCCTTACAATTGACATGTCAATCTATTGACTGGTCGTTAACTTACGGCAAACTAATTCATCTCCATTTAGTGCCAATTTGCCTCCTCTTGAAATTCCCTTTCCCTAACATTTCTACACTTGTAGGAAACATCCAAGCTTGCACATTTTGGTTAAATTTGGTTGGCTAAGGGTCGGAGAGGGGCAATGATACATGTTCTAGGGACAATGAGAGTAATTGAGATGCAATTTTTTTTTTTTTTTTTTTTTTTTTTTTTTTTTTTTTTTTTTTTTTGGGTATTTTGAAATTATTTTTTTTTCCCTTTATAT